>Ga0257107_1000437_pt1 | contig 15730 bp, 14 predicted proteins | sample LP_taG_2_FD_190178 | JGI IMG/M metagenome (GOLD analysis project Ga0257107, IMG submission 190178) | Marine microbial communities from Northeast Subartic Pacific Ocean, Canada - LP_J_2011_P26_500m | ecosystem: Environmental > Aquatic > Marine > Oceanic | place: Canada: Northeast Subartic Pacific...
TTCTACCGTGTTTCTATATAACAAGAGCTTCTGTGTTAAACCTCTAATACATAAAATAACTATTGATAATGAAAAACACCTCCGGTAAGATCGAATGATCATTGAAGTTGGTTCGCAAAGGGAAGTCCGTGAAATTCGGGCGCAGTTCCCGTTACTGTTAATATTTCAAGCATAAGTCAGAAACCTGAACCAACCGTGTCAATAGATTTTCGGGATAAAGGTCATGATTCTAACAATACCATTCCTTGCTCATGACTCCTAATTAAAAAGGGGGGGGGTCTTGTTAAGAAACATATTGTATGTCCTCGTTACGGGAACTTTTTGTCAAGCAATCGCTTGTGCTATCGGTGTTTCCGGGTTTGTACTGAACGATAACTTTGAACCATTGCCTTACGCAACAATTACCCAACCTAAAACCGGATCCTGGGTGATCGCTGATGAAGAGGGGCGGTTTCTTCTGCAAACACACGTGGTGTCCGGTGACAGCCTGATAATCTCGCGGTATGGGTATCGAAATAAGTTCCTAGTTTTAACGAGTGCAGCGCAAGTGCATATTACTCTTCAGCGGGAAGTGATCCCCATGGATGCCGTTGAGGTGCAGGGGCAGGGGCTTCCCGGCACCACTCCCTGGGAAACTGTCATTGTTACAGAAACGGATCGTATAAGCACAATGGGTGTTTACCAGCGCATCCCCGGCGCCCTGCTCAAAACCTATGGCGGGCGGGGCGGGGTCAGCAATGTGGGCTTAGATGGTGGCCAAGCGGAGCACACTAAAATTGTGTTGGACGGCATCGACCTAACCAGCCCCCAGAACGGCCAAACAGATTTATCGGAGATACCGCCGGTATTTTTCCAACAAATGTATCAGTCGCGTTATGCCGGAACTGCTTTCGGCTCCGGTGCTATGGATGGGGTCATTCAGCTGCGGCCTTGGTTCAACCGATCCTTTCTGAATGCGGCTACCGGATCTTTCGATTTTAAAAGTGTCGCCACCGGATATAATTTGGCCCACACTAAAACTGCACTGCAGTTCATTGGTGGCGGGTATTCAAGCGCTGAAGACTATCAATTTATTTACGACGATACTACCTACAACCGTGATAATAATAATATGAACCAAACGTTCTTTGGTGGCCGGATGCAATACCGACCTTCCTTAAAAACTATCGTCAAAAGTTCAGTTTTTTTATCAAAAAGTGACCGCGGCGTTGCCGGGTCCATTTCTTTTCCTTCTCCTCATGCGAAACGGATCAACACCCTGAGCCTAGTTAGTGCTTCCCTGGTTAGACTCTTACCTTCTGGCCATGTCAGGATCCACATCAGCCATCGGGGCAATGATGAACAGTACACAGACCCGGATCTATCAGATGACAGCCGGCACGAAGTATCTGCCCAGGCCTTGAAGTTGAATTACAATCAACGTTTGCTGAAACAGCTGGAAGCTTTCACTGCCCTGGAACTACGTAGTGAAATCATCAAAAGCAATGATGTAGGAAACCACAACCGCACATTGTCAGCAATCACAGTTTCGCTGACATATACAGTTCTGCCCGGTGTTGTCATTCGTCCAAACCTGCGGGTGGACGGCGGAGCATCGTTCCGAGAAACAACCTCTGATCTCTATGTGCAGACCAAGGTTCCGGTCCTGGGATTAATCAGAGGCCGGGTGGGTAATGGTTTCCGTTTACCGTCATTTAATGATTTATTCTGGCCCACAGGGTCTTACACTGACGGTAATCCAAATCTTAAATCTGAACAAAGCGCTTATTTCTCCTTTGGCATGGACCGCAATTTTTTGAATGGTAGCCGGGTTAGTTTGGAATGGCGCGAAAGACGTACTAATAATTTGATCACCTGGACTGCTGGAGACGATTTTGTGTGGCGACCCATGAACGTGGATGAAACGTTGCGAAAAAGTTATAGTATCTCATTCAAGGCTCCATTCATGACTCAAAACCTGTTTGTTTCTGGTTACCTGACGGGGAATGAGATGAATGATCTAGCCAGCGACAAAGCCTTACCTTATGTCCCGACGCATACAGGACAATTGCAACTGCAGTATTCTTGGGCAACCAGTACTCTGGATATACAATCCTATTACAGCGGTGAACGTTACTACAGTGGGTATGACGATGATTATAACCCTATTGATATTACCCTTGCTGCGTTTACAAATGTGAGTTTGGGCATGCATGTGGACATGCCGGGTTGGAACGCTCTACGCTTGCATTTTACCGTAGAGAACATGCTTGGTGCAGGCACTTCTTTCTTTCCCGAATATCCGGAGCCAGGATTAAGAGTCAATGGGGGCATTTCAATCCTGTTGTAGAAGCCTGGTACCGGGAAAAAGTACTTTAGTCATTAAATGTCCGGGAGATTACGAAGTCTGGAGTATATCTAATTAATCCTGGAAATACCAGTTGATAACAATTTCCATTAATCTGCCCAGTTGACGCTGCTCATTATGCATCAGGTAATTTGTGCTGATCCAACTTTCTTCTTCTGGAACAATACCCAATATAGGTTGTAAAGCCCGAAACACATTATTCATACGCCAAGTAACTGTTAAAGAAGCAACCTTTGCTGCTACTTCCGCCTGCAAGATCCAGCGGTCCCCAGGTATATAAAATGAATCATTAACTTTCAGAGGAATACCAACAAATGGATCAAAACTGATTGCTGGATCGCGGTTCAACCACCCTGTTAATCCAACAGTAAAAGACACATTCATATTTCGCTTAAATATTTTTTCTTTTCCAGAAATTCTAAAATCTAACCAATCCCCAATCCCATCCGTAATAATGGAAGGTTCGATTACATGACGGAATGAACCTGAAAATGCCCAATCACGAAAGCCACTCCACATGATGCCAATTTCTCCACCACGAATATTCGGTTCAGCTTTACTTATTGAACGATCCAATTCCGAATTGATTTGATACTGGTTTATTTCTTGCACACGTGTTAAAAATATTTTACCATGAAATGTTAGTTGGAATATTGATTTCCAAGTGTTGAACGATAATGATTGCCAATTTTCAAATGCCAAGCTATCCTCTTTAGCTGACCAAAACAGCATATGCACTGGTCTTGGTTTGTTATTCACTTCAATAACCATGCCGCCTTGAGTGTCTTGCTTTTGATATTTGGTTTGGTAATATGGAGCCATTCCATTTGAAATTGCTACTGCGCCCCCTGCCATGGTAAAGTCCTGCCAAGCTATTCCAGCAAATAATATACCCCAGTCGCGAGAACGAAAAATTGATGAATTTGATAAACCTTGAATATTTCCTTCAAAACCAGTATTTATCCTTGTATCGCCAGAAATGTTACGGATTAATTTTCCTTGGATCCTTGTCCTCGTAAGATAATTGCTCCTGGACATACCCCACGATGAATGCTGAATTTTATATTTCTGGTTAAACTGCGATCCGTGTAATTGCCAATCCCAATTCCCAGCTGATCCATGAATTTGAATACTTGCATTTAATATCCTGTCGGACATAGAACCGTTTGTACTTGTATCCGGGATACCGCTTGAAGTAATGAAATTTCCGATCGCTACATTAATTTGACCTGTTTGGTATTTTAGAAAATAAGCTTGCTGTATTGGTTTTACAGTACCCAGTATGTACTGGCCATAGGGTCCACCGTATGTTTTTTTAAAGCCGTTCCATGTTATTAACCGCATACCATTAGAAAAATTGGTTGTGAGAGCTAGCATATCCAAAAAGTAATCACCTTGAGTATATTTGATGCGACTATCTACATAGCTCGAATCCAAAGCATTTTCTGCTTTGAAAAAGTACCCAGGCCGTGCTTTCTCAATATCATAACTAATTACAGAACCAAATCGTTTTGGGTAGTGGGTAAATGTCCCATCAAAAAATAATACGCCAGACATCCAATCTTCATTCCACATTACACTTCCATTCTGGGTAATCACTCCAAAATGATCAGTCCAGTCAAAAGGATAGTTTTTATACCCTTGAGATATCAAACCAGAAAAAAAGATGATTAAAAGAAATAGAATTCTTTTCAAGACTGTACCGCCAAATATTTCATGACTCGCGGGATACCAATAGTAAAGACTATTGCATTTGAGATCTGGTGGAGTAATGAAAAAGCCAACCCAGAAATATAAATTCCCAAGGTTTGGGCAAATTCAAAACCAGCACTTACTGGATAACTGAGCGTCGTAAAAGAATCATAAATAAAGGTTACAAATAGACCGGTAAATCCCAGACCAAGCAAAGTTTTAAAGGAAAATACAGGTCGGTAAAATATTGGGCGCAACCATCCACCAATGGCACCAATAATTATCATGGAAAGCACTTGACTGAAAAAAAGTGGGGGGAAGCTAAGGCCGGAGCCAAAGGGATTGAGGCTTGAAAATATAATTTCAGCCGTTCCACCGATCAGCATACCCCAGGCCGATCCCAAAGTAAGCCCAGAAATAAAGATTGTTACCGTGATTAATTCAATGTTTGGAATCAGCAATAAAAAAAATCCAACACTTATGGCCAGGGCTGCGAAAATCGCAGCTCGAACCAGATTATTTAGTTTCATTATCGCCTTTATATAATGGTATGCGGAAATAATTGTGTCGATCTGTCCAATCACCCTCCTCGGCACTTTCTTCCAAAGCCAATACAAATAAATTCATTTTTGCATTCATATTATCAATCAGGTTCAATAATAAGGCTTCGCGTATTTTAGGTTTTTTTGGGCTTTGCCATTCATATTTACCCTGATGGGAAAGTATCATGTGCTCCAGCTTTATTTGAACGTCCTCAGGAAAATTTGTGATTTTTTTTGCCGCAGATCTTACAATATCTCTGCCAATTACAATGTGTCCTATAAAATTACCTTCATCTGTATACTCTGCTTCGAGATCAGAAGAAATCTCAATTATTTTTCCAATGTCGTGCAGAAATACACCTGCGATTAATAAGTCACGGTCCAATTGGTAGTGTACAGCTAACTGATCTGCTATTTCAGCCATGGAAAGCACATGCTCAATAAATCCCGAACGGTAATTATGATGCATTTTCACCGATGCTGGATGTACCAGCAATATATCCTTGTTCTCGCGATAGATCATGCTAACCAATTTTCGCAGCGGGTTTGATTTGACCGAACGAATGATTTTCGTAATGGCTTTCCACATATCATTTGGGTTCTTTGAGGATGCTGGAACGATCAAAGATGGATCATAACCATAACGTCCATAATATTGAACAGATGCTCGGTTAATCTTTTTTACAATTAACTGCGGCCTTTCCTTGAAAGAATCCACATTACCTGAAACTGCTACTGGATCTCCAGCATTAAATTTTTCATTCAACTTATCCACATTATCCCAAATCTTTCCATTAATTGATCCTGTTCTATCGCGTAGCTGTAAATCAAGAAATAGATCCCCTGAGCGTGTATGACGTAAGTGTTTTTCAACGCATAAATAAAATCCTTGAATTGAATCACCATCCTTATAGTTTGCGATGCAAGTAATGGTTTTCATAGTAGGTGAATTTTCCTACAAGATGGTGGAAAGTCAAGAAGATCAAATGTAAACTGAAATCTAGCAATATTCAAATTCGATGAAAAAAGCATTTGTTACCGGTAGCTCAGGCCATGTTGGTGCAAACCTTGTTCGCCAACTTTTGGAAAAAGGGTGGACAGTTCGGTGCCTTGTCCACAAAGATACTCGTGCATTGGAAAATTTAGATGTGGAATGTGTTCAAGGAGACATTATCAATCCAGGTCAATTAACACCGAAACTAAAAGGGATAGATACCGTATTCCATTGCGCAGCCTATGTAGCGGTTGAAAGTGTAGATATCCCCTTAATGGAAACCATCAACATAAAAGGTGCCGAAGCAATTTGTGATGCCAGTATCAGCGCAGGTGTTGAACGCCTAATCCACTTCTCTAGTATCCACGCTTTCCAACAAAATTCAACCTATACGGCGTTAACAGAAAAACGGCCCCTCGGGAAGAATGATAAAAAAGTAGATACATATGATCGATCCAAAGCAGAGGCTCAGCGGAGGGTAATGACTGCTTGTAAAAAAGGAATAAATGCCAGCATAATTCATCCTACTGGTATCATCGGTCCCCATGATTATAAACCAAGCTGAATGGGCAAAGTGATAATTGATATGGCCACAGGTAAAATGCCCATTGCGATTAATAATGGTTTTAACTGGGTTTATGTGCGGGACGTATGTAAAACAGCTATTAATTGCGTTGAGATGGGTCGCCAAGGTCAACATTATATCCTACCAGGAAAATGGGCCTCCTTCGCGAAATTACAGACGTAATCGCCAGTCTACTTGCGCAAAGAATTACTTACCTGACCTTGCCCTTTTGGACAGCTTATCTGGCATTGCCATTCGCAGCAATAAAATAAAATTTGACCGGACAAAGACCGTCATTTAGTCGTGGTAGCCTGCATACTTTGGCAGTCCAGTGCAAGGAAATTCCTGGTACATTGGCCAAAAATGAACTACTGCATCGACCTCGTTCTCTTGAAAATTCCATAAGAGATACAGTACAATTGCTAATCTAAAAAGAACAAATCAAATTGTAATATTTGATTTATGTAATATCACTACCAAGGTTTGTGATCCAATAATCATTTTGATGTAATTAACTGAAACCCAGCCAAAGGCCACCCTGATAGACGAGCAATGATACCAGGTAAGCCAAAACATTCATATAGGCAATCATAAATAGTGGCCATTTCCAGGTATTGGTCTCTCTGCGAATTATTGCAAACGTAGCCATGCATTGCGCTGCATAAACGTAGAACACCATAAGGCTCACAGCCACGAGTGGCGTAAAAACCGGAAGGCCGGTTGAAGGATTCACATCATTTTTCATCGCATCAGATAGCTGCACCATGTCATCACCAGTATTTTCTACATTATATATAGTCGCCATCGTACTAACTAAAACTTCTCTTGCTGCAAAAGAAGTAATTAAGGCTATGCCTACCTTCCAATCAAAGCCAAGCGGTTGGATTACAGGCTCAATGGTGTGACCAATTTTTCCCGCAAAGCTATTATGGATAGTCATCTGCTCACCCCTATTGTCTGTTATAGGAAAAGTGGCTAAAAACCATAGTATAATCGATATCGCCATAATGATCTTGCCGGCATTGAATAAAAATAGTTTTGCCCGGATAAACACTTGTCTTAACACAGAGAGCAAAATAGGCGAGCGATATGGCGGCATTTCCATTACGAAGGATGATTTTCCTTCAAATTTGATCCATAGGCTAAATAATTTCGCAAGTATCAGAGCGGTAACAGTACCAATAAAATACATCACAACCATCATCAAACCCTGTAAACCGAAAATGTAACCAACAGTAATCGGTGGTATAAAAGCACCAATCATTAATGCATACACCGGTAACCTGGCACTACAGCTCATTAGTGGTAAAATAAGCATCGTAATCAATCTTTCTTTCCAGTTATCAATTGTCCGGGTGGACATAATACCTGGAATGGCACAGGCATAACCACTCATCAATGGCAGTACCGATCGCCCATGCAACCCAATTTTTGACATACCGCGATCAAGCATAAAAGCTACACGCGCCATATAACCAGAATCTTCTAACAATGTCAGAAAGAACATTAGTATTACAATCTGTGGTAAAAATATTAATATTGCTCCAAAACCAGCAATTATACCATCTATTAATAAATCGCGAAAGTAACTCTCAGGCACTAAGGTTACCGCCCCTTTTCCGAGCCAATTTACTCCAGCTTCTATCCAATCCATTGGTATTGATGCGAAGTTGAAAATTGATTGAAAAATGAAATACAATAACCCGATAAATATTCCTGGCCCTAACCATCTATGGGTAAGGATTTGATCGATCTTTTCACTTGCATGTATTTTTCTTATTTTGTCCGTTTGATCACTTCGATCCTGGGCAAGATTTGCGTCCAACCATTTATATCGTAACATTGCTTCAAGGGAACTAGGTATTAATTTTTCTTTTTCTATTTCTTTAATGGCAACTGTTCGGAGATCTTCTAATTCATTTAGTATTTTAGAATCAATCTTTTGTTCTTCCTGAATGGCTCTATTATATAATTCTAAGGTTGATTTTCTTGTAATAAGGCGTAGTGCTTGTGCAGCAGCAAAACGAGGAGTGTACCCTAATTTTGTAAAAAGTAGACTTGTAATTGGCATTAGGATTGTTTCAAGCGGTTTAGTTACTTCCAATGGAAACATATCATTATTTTCAGGTTTTGTAAGAATGTTCGCTTGAACCTGTTCTTTTAGTTTATTTAATCCGTTTTTTTTCAGTGCTGACATGGGTACAACCGCTACTGCGCCTAACCACTTATTCAATGATGATGGATCTATTTTTTTAGTTTGATCCATTAAATCCATCATATTCAAGGCAATAATAATTGGAATTCCTAAATCTAATAGCTGTGTGGTTAAATAAAGATTACGACTCAGGTTAGTTGCATCAACTACAGATACAATAACTGCAGGCGGATTTTTACCATGGATCCAATGCAGAACTTGTTCAGTGACTATTCGTTCATCAAAGGACTCGGGCGTTAGGCTATATGTGCCTGGAAAATCAAGTAAATGGTAAACTGTACCATCATTGAAGTGCCCTGTGCCTACCTTTTTTTCTACCGTTATTCCGGGATAATTTGATACTTTCTGGTTCATACCGGTTAATAAATTGAATATTGCCGTTTTACCAGAATTTGGATTACCTATTAATGCAACCCAGGGTACTTTAGCAGCATTCAATGTTGAATTCAATTTTCAATTACAATATTTAAAGCATCCTGCTGGCGAATGGATACATAATAATCACGTACTTTTAACTCAACAGTGCCTCCCAGCGGTGCAATTTTTACCAAGCGTAATTCCACCCCCGGCAAAATCCCCATTTCCATAAACCGTGATTGTGTATCTAAACCACCAAGAAATGATTTAACGATAGCCGTGCCACCTTGCTGCAAATCACCCACAGTCATACAATTATCTACAATCCCTGCATAGACCAAATAATTGGTGAATATGTCGTACGATCTTGAATTGGTATTTTTTCGCTATTTCATCCTGTAGTTTTTCAATATTTTCATCCATGAACTCATCAATCTTGCCGCACTGAATACAAACGATATGGTCATGATGACCCCTATCAAGTTTGTTTTCGTACCGGTTACGTCCATCACCTAGCTTCAATTTGCGGACCAGATTATTTTTTACTAGCACATCAATCGTACGGTAAACCGTTGCTCTTGAGACTTTTTTCCCGCTCTGTTTGATTGTAAAATATATTTCTTCTGCATCCCGATGATCATCAGTCTTACAAATTTCATCCCATACTATCTGCCTTTGGGATGTGTAGCGCAGTCCTTCATTTTGAAGACTATCCTTTAAAAGTTGAATATTTGTTGCCATGATATTTCCTTTAATGAGATTGAGTCTCAAAAATAATTATAAAACACATCCACATTCAAGTTAAATATGAGTATTTATTATCCCGGTGAGATTGCGAAAACTGTTTATTTATATTAACTAGGCTAGTTTCTTCAGCTTTGCAAATTTTACAATGAGTTTTTTCTTTAAACCGTCTTTAAATGCAACACCTACCCGTTGATTCTCTCCACTACCACTCAATGCCATAATTTTCCCTTCACCAAAAATGCCATGTTCAACATGGTCACCCACTTTAAAATCAGCAAAGGTTGTAACCGTACGTTTCACCTTCATAGTCAAATTACCAGTTTTTGTTCTAACAATCTTTCTTGTCATCGCTGAAGAAAAAGATATGTTTTCTAAGAATTGTTCCGGTACTTCTCTCACAAAACGTGAAACAAGACCAGCCCAGCTGTCCGAACCGGTGCGGCGTCTTTCTGTTGCATATAACAAGTAAACCTTTTGCTGGGCACGTGTAAGCGCTACATAAAATAAGCGCCGTTCTTCTTCCATTAAATTTCTTTCATTAAGAGCACCTGATAATGGAAATAGTCCATCTTCAAGTCCAGTAACAAATACAACTGGGAATTCTAGACCCTTTGCCGAGTGAACGGTCATCATGGTTACATGGTTCTCATCTTCGTTCCAATCATCTATATCAGTTAGCAGTGATATCTCCTCGAGAAAATCATGTAGGAGTGATCCAGGATTTCTTTCCATAAACTCATCAACAGAATTCAAGACTTCCAAAACGTTCCCATAGCGTTCCTGATCTTGTATAGTATCTTGACGCTTGTAATATTTTAGTATTTCTGTTTCATCAACCAAGGCACGAATAAGTTCACTGGCATTTATTTTTGTCAATAAATCATTATACTTCTTTATTAGATGATGAAATTTGACCAAAGATTCACCTTGTTTGCCACGTATGCTCATTGGTTCAGGATTGTTAAGTACATCAAACAGTTCTTTTTTATCTTTAGTAGCCTGCAATACACACTTGTCAACAGTCTTTAAACCTATACCTCGAGGAGGAAAATTGATTACCCGGCGCAATGAGATCGTATCCTTCAAATTAACTATTAACCGCAAATAACCAAGTAGATCCTTTACTTCCTTCCGCGCATAAAAACGAGTACCACCTACTATTTTATACGGGATACCATTGCGCAGAAAACTATCTTCCAGTGCTCTTGACTGAATATTTGTACGGTAAAGGACGGCAAAATCATTAAATGTACGCTTGTTAATCTTTATTTCTTTTTCCAGCGCGCTAATAACGGCATCAGCTTCTTCCGTTTCATCATGGGTTTCAATAAGACCCAGGTTTTCACCTTCTCCATTGACCGCTGACAAATTCTTATCTGCGCGATCTTTGTTATTTTCTACAACTGATGTAGCGGCAGTTAATATTTGCTGGGTTGAGCGGTAGTTATCCTCCAATGTAAAAACCTCACAGTTTGGAAATGCCTTACCAAAATCAAGAATGTTCCGAATATCAGCGCCGCGCCAACCATATATTGATTGATCATCATCACCAACAACGCAGATCTGTTTATGCTTTTCAGCGAGCATTTTAACCAGTAAGAATTGGGCCCGGTTTGTATCCTGATACTCATCAACCAATATATATTTCCATTTTTTCCGATACTTATCAAGGATTTTGGGGTGGTCCTCAAATATTTCTAAGGGGTAATTCAACAGATCATCAAAATCAAGTGCATTATTTTCCTTTAAAGATTTTTGATACACTTTATATATATCAACTATGGTTCGGTCTTGAATTGTGCGCGCTGCTTTCACGGCCTCATCATGGGCAATAAGTTTGTTCTTATAATAACTAATTCTGTTCCGCGCTGTTTTAGGCATAATACTATTTTTTGGTATACCCATGCCGGCCATCACGACCTTTAATAAGGCAACTTGATCCGTCGCATCATAAATAGCAAAATCCGATGTAAAGCCTAGATGTTTTATATCATTCCGTAATATTCTTGCACAAATTGAATGAAAGGTTCCAATATTTAGAGGGACATTGTTCTGTTTTATTAATCTGGTTACCCTTTCCCGCATCACTGCCGCAGCTTTATTAGTAAAAGTAACTGCTAACACATCTTCAGGGGCGAGAATTCCTTGACCCAGCAAATATGCGATTTTATATGCTAATACGCGGGTTTTACCGCTACCAGCACCGGCAAATATTAATATGGGATTATTAACTGCTTCAACTGCGGCACGTTGGCTATTATTTAAGGATGCTAAATCCATATTGTTCTAAAATCCTCCTGTCGCTGTGCTGTTTTTTTCTTGTCGTACCCTTCGCCTTACTTCCTGGAATTTTCGTTTTGCTTTATTGTGCTCTTTCTTAGTTTTGGAAAAAGTGTGATATCCATCTCCCCGGGCTACAAAATATATGTAATCATTCACCGCAGGATACAATGCTGCAATTAAAGATTCTTTCCCAGGATTATTTATTGGTCCTGGTGGTAAGCCCGATTTCAAATATGTATTATACTTTGATTCAATTTTCAAGTCTTTATTTAATAATCGACGTGGACCACCCTCAATAATATACTGGATAGTTGGATCAGCCTGTAATCTCATGCCTTTTTCTAATCGATTGTGATATACGGCTGAAATTGTTGCTCTTTCATCATCGTAAATAGCTTCTCCTTCTATAATGGATGCTAATGTTATGATTTCCAACTGGGACATTCCTAATTCTTCAGCTCGTACTTTCATTGACAGTGTCATGTTCTCTTTAAATTCATTTACCATCTTAGTTAAGACAACAATAGCGTTCAAACCCTCCGCGAAATAATATGTGTCTGGAAATAAATACCCTTCAAACGAATTCCCATCAAGTTCGAAAAGTTTTACAAGCTCTTGGTCTTTGCATAACCGCAAGAATTTTTTCTTATTGATTCCTATTTTTTGCTCTAATGCAGCAGCAATATCATCCATTGTCCACCCTTCTAGCACAGTTACATTTTTCAAAGATGGTGCACCAAACACCAGTTGTTGAATAATTCCACGGTTGGACCGTGCATTACGCAACGTGTACGCGCCAGCGGGAATATTTTTTTCATGCCCAAGGGTTTTTACAGCCATCATAAAAGTTCGCTTATTATTTATTACGTTTTTCTCCTTTAGAATATTGCCTATTTCTGATAGACTAGTCCCTCTAGGAATATTTATTTCCACACTTTCATAGGGGTCAGACTGGGGCCAATAAATGACTAGTAAATAGAATGCTAATATACTTATAGCAATAATACCAGCAATTCCCCCTACAGTCTTCATCCCCGGATTAAACTGTTTGAAATCCAGCATTTGTGGGGCGGGAAGCTACTGATACAAATAAAATAAAGTCAATTCATAGTATATAAAGGTAAAAAATTAGGGTCACGCATTTTTTGGACTCTAAAATTTTGCTAAAACAAGTATTTTTACATTATAACTGTCGGAGTATTTGCTTGGGGAAGTGCATCGTAACTAGCATGTTGGGCACATCAACTACTTCTGCAATTTTTAAATTACCGACCAATGAACACAACATATATGCATCCTCAGCAGTAATATTATAATTATTGATGAGATGATCAATCATATAATTAACTGCCTTTTTTGCTGCAACGTCAATGGTTTCACCAAATCCAGTCACAGCATAAATTTCATCATTCTCATATTGCGGTTCTTTTATTCCTGGTTTATCCTTTAATACCCGTAAGCGATAAGTAATTGTCATCGGTGTCTCGATGGCTGTACCACAAACTTCTCCCAGACCCTGAATAGCGTGCGTATCGCCGATTGAAAAAAGTGCGCCCTTCACGAACACAGGGAAATATACTGTCGTTCCCTCTGTGAGGTTAGGGTCATCCATATTCCCCCCATTTGCACGAGGTGGAATGGTTGACAGCATTTCTGTCGTTTCAGGCGCAACTCCCATTACACCGGGAAACGGATTTAATTTCAACTGTACTTTATCATTAAACGTGGCTGTACCAGCGATTGTATTGATCTTATGAATGGTAAGCCTAGCATCTGAAAATCTATCTGAAAGAAAACCAAATCCGGGGACAATTGCTTGCCACCCATAATCATGTAGTTCGATATCTAATAGATCAACAGCCAGTATGTCACCTACTTCAGCTTCATCTACATACACTGGTCCAGTAAGCGGATGTATTGGGTCAAAATCAATATTCTTTAGATCATCTATATTTGCTTCCCGATGTAATTGTCCATCTGAAGCTTCATGAGTATCAACTTTAATTACAGCGCCAGTGGAAACTCTTAATACCGGCGGGATACTACTACTGAACTTGTTATGTTTTTGTTCTGCAGAAAGAACATAATCCGGAATAATACCTGATTCCTGCGAACAGGATATGATGAATACTACTATAACATTAATAAGAATATTTCGCATTATAGCCTCCTTATAACCAGTTAAAATCAAAATTTCTAAGTAACAAAAACTTATAACATTAATGTGAAAATAGCAAAATAGACCAGATTAGTATAATATAAATAATACCTTGATTAGGTTCTATCCCACTATCGTTTATTATCATTATTGAACTTGTTTCTACTATATTCTTAAAGGAAAAACACGTTGTCAGGTCATTATGCATAGCGTAATTTTTCCGCCGTTATGAGCAAAGAGAAACAACCAGGAAAGGTTCAATTGATCGAGGGTTGGGCGTTTGAGAAGACAAATTATACTTTATTTGTTATCGGCGTTCTTCTAATCATAACAGGATATTTTGTTATGACCAATGGAACGGTAAACAGTTTTCAGAGCCTAACGCTAGCTCCAATATTGCTTTTTGTTGGTTACATAATATTTATCCCTGCTGCATTAATTTATCGCAGCAAGTAGCTCTATTTGGGATCGTAGTTCAGTTGGTTAGAACGCTGGCCTGTCAAGCCAGAGGTCGCGAGTTCGAGTCTCGTCGGTCCCGCTCTTAATTTAAGCCCTGTTTGTTCTCGACATGCGGGGTTTTTTGTTTGTGGGATGATGGATAAATTTGGGTAACCTAAGGAGTATAAAATGGCAGATGAACAGGTAGCATTATTAGTTTTTATTATAATCGCTTGGAGTTTCGGTAGAAAAATGATTTTAAAATATAAACCTATACCTAAATGGTTGGATGTTTCTATTGCGGTAGTCTTTTTAATATTTACAATGTATGCTGCTTATGATACATTTATAAATTAATGTGATATATAATTAGCCCCACATTCGTGGGGTTTTTTGTTTATAGACATTTAGGAGTATTTTTTGGGTAAATAATATGTTTTATATATTTTAATACCTAATATTGATGGTTAGTAAAAATTAGAACTGGAGGAGTATACTAATGAGTTTATGTAACAGAATCGCCATTATTGTCTTGCTATTATCTTTTGCAGTGAATGGGGTATTTGCGCAAAGTAAAAGAATGGCAAAAGTAATAATGCAGGAAAATTATGTACGGGAATTTTCTAATGATTGGTACCATTACAAATACGAAGATGATGAGTGGGAAATACGTTTTGATATTTATGGAAGTCCCCCCGCTAAAATAGATAACATTGCTACATTGACGATATGGAACAACTCTGACCAAGAAGTCGATTTTGATTCGAAAGAATTAAAAAGAATTACCCTGAATATTGATGGTAAAGAGAAAAAGTTCAAACAAACAACAAAGACACAAACGTTAGGAATACCATCGACCCACTTTAAATTGTTTAAACCTAAGGGCAGTTTCACAAAGTTCAATTCTTTTCCAGATAAAAAAGAAATTGGTTATGAAGCCCAAATGTTATTTGGAAAAAATTTAAAAGCTGATGATGGAATTGCAAATGTTCGCTTTAACGGAAAGGATTTTAAATTAAAAATGCGTTCTGATTGGTCCGGTAAAACACAGGAAAAAGATAAAGAGTATAAAAAGGCAAGAAAACTGTTCCGTAAAGAAGTAAAAAAGAAATTAAAAGGGAAATAGCTTCCAATTAAATATCTTAAAAAGCCCCGCCTAGTAGCGGGGTTTTTTGTTTATAGCCTCCCACACATTGTAGGGTAATTATTTGTAGAATTGGATTATAAAATAAGAGTAATATACGCATCAAAAGTGTTTGAATTGACAATATCAACAATTATTAAGGAGTTTATATGCCATATAAAAAAATGATGTCTATAGCTGCAACAGTGCCTCTAATTTTTTTGATTGCTTTTGTTGCTGTTCCAGAGTTTTTTGTTTTACAGTCCTAC
>Ga0257107_1000440_pt1 | contig 15724 bp, 11 predicted proteins | sample LP_taG_2_FD_190178 | JGI IMG/M metagenome (GOLD analysis project Ga0257107, IMG submission 190178) | Marine microbial communities from Northeast Subartic Pacific Ocean, Canada - LP_J_2011_P26_500m | ecosystem: Environmental > Aquatic > Marine > Oceanic | place: Canada: Northeast Subartic Pacific...
ACATTTGTTGGCCACCCTGGGAAAATATTTAATGATGGTTTACCGTATGCATTTGCGTCTTTTTACGCATTGACGATCCCCTTTACTGGAGTTCTATTCTTGCGGCGTCAATGGGCTTTGGGTAAAGCTTATAATTATATAACGCCCGGTGAAATGTATAGCGATTACTATGGTGGAGATGCAATTCGTTTACTGACCGTGTTAGTTGCTTTCCTATTTAGTGTCCCCTATCTTGGTGTACAGCTTAGAGCATCGGGAGATCTGTTCTATGTCCTCACTGATGGTCTAGTAAGTGTGAATTTTGGCATGTTTGCCCTATCGACTATCGTTGTAATCTATGTGGCTTCAGGTGGATTGCGTTCCGTGGCTTATGTGGATTGCGCCCAGTGTATTTTATTGGCCTTGGGTATCGTAATTCTTGGCGGTATTGCAATTCATTATTCGGGCGGCTGGACGGGCCTGATGAATGGACTGGGAGATATGGTTAAGCAGGATATCAGTAGTGGTAACAACTTGACTCCCGCAGGTTATTCAAGATCTGTTGCAATTCCGGGGAGCATTCAATTTGTATCTGCAGGTTCTAAAGCAGTGGGTGGTACTTGGACAGGAATGATGTGTATGACGTATATGTTTGCCCTAATGGGTATTCAATCTTCTCCAGCATTCTCTATGTGGGCCTTCGCAAATAAAACTAGTCGGGCCTTTCGCTGGCAGCAGGTAGTCGCATCCTCTGTAGTGATAGGTATAATTTTATTCACGTTTACTATTTTTCAAGGCGTAGGAGGTCACATCCTTCTTGAAAATAGTATATTTTCGAGTGTGAATGATAAAAATCTCGTTCCCCAATTAATCAATTTACTCTCTGATTCTATGCCCTGGTTGGTAGGCTTGTTGGCTGTGTGCGCATTAGCAGCGATGCAGAGTACTGGTGCGGCATATATGTCTACGTTCAGTGCCATGGTTACCCGTGATATTTATACTAAGTATATTTCACCAACAGCTTCAGATCGTTTACAAAAACTCAGTGGTCGTATTTTTGTTTTTATCGTAGCTGGCATGGCATTGATTGTGGCTGCAAATTCTACCCAGGCAATTGTGATGCTAGGCGGTCTCGCTGTGGCTTATGGGTTTCAAATGTATCCGGCCTTAATTGGTATTTGCTACTATAAGGGGTTTACCAGGCAGGGGGTTGTGATGGGGTTAGTTGTTGGTCTTATTGCGGTGACATTAACAGATAAAACTTCAGCATGGTTTGGAGTGCCTTGGGGGGCCTACCCATTCACTATTCATAGTGCCGGTTGGGGGATCCTGTTCAATCTGACAACGACCATACTGGTCTCAAGATTTACAAGGGATGATGAGCATACAATTAGAACAAAAGAGAAAAGGCACCAATTTTTACAGGCTGTTTCAGCAATGAGCTCTCAACGCAAAAAGAAACTAACGCTCGCTTGGATTCTTACTCTGATCTGGTTTCTAGTAGGTTTCGGACCTTTCGCTAGTATTGGAAATTCACTATTTTCAGATCCCAATAATCCTGCCCTCTGGGTACCGTTCCAGATGCCGTCACTATGGGTATGGCAGTTGGTATTTCTGGCCTATGGTATATTCGTGATGTGGTTTCTTGCTTTTCACATGGGACTTTCCGAACCTATTGATCTACAGCGAATTGAAGATGCAAAATCTGATATAAAATAGCCAAAGACTGGACTCAATTATAAATAAATTCAATTTTTTAGTTCTAGCCCTTTTTATTGGAACTTTTGGGTACAATCAGGATAGTACGGTTAGTGATCCTGATCCAAAACGATTTCACTCTGAGATTGATCAATTTATTAAATCAAATCAAGAAAATATGTTTTTAGATAGTGTAATTCTGTTTATCGGAAGTTCCAGTATCCGCCTTTGGGAATTAGACCAATATTTCCCTGACTATAACGGACTGAATAGAGGCTTTGGGGGTGCACACATTTCTGATATGCTCTACTTTTTTGATATAATTGTTAATCCCTATTCTATTAAAGCTATCGTATTCTATTGTGGAGACAATGATATTGCCAGTGGAAAAACTCCAGAACGTGTCTTCAATGATTTTATTCATATTTATGATAAAATTATTCGTCTTTTTCCTAGGGTAAAATTCTATTATATCCCGATAAAACCTAGCATAAGTCGCTGGGATAAATGGGATAACATGAACCAAACAAATCACAAAATTCTGACTTGGTCTAAATGGAACTCAGCCCTCTATTATGTTAACACTGCAACTCCAATGTTGGAAATAGAAGGGATACCAAATCCTAAATTATATATTGAAGATGGACTGCATCTAAATGTAACAGGTTATGATTTATGGACAAAAATTGTTAGAGATCGAATTGCACTGACATTGAATTAAAAATAAATCTTTTATTTAGAATGAAAGATTTTGCTAAGTATGAGATTTTTATTAATTTCGGTGTTAAACTCGGTTTTTACCGGATAAATAGATTTTATTTAATAAATAATAATTAACTAAATAGGAGAGTTTTTAATGATAAAATTTTCTAGGAATAGAAATATTGGTATTATCGTCCTTCTACTACTTTTCGGTTGCGGAAAGAAAGAAAAAGAAGTCGTATTAATTGAGAGAGATGGCGTTACATATGAGCAAGGAGCTCAAAAGCCTTACAGTGGTAAAATGTCATCAAAATATAATAATGGTAATATGAAGACCGAAGGGGAGTATAAGGATGGTCTTCCCGTAGGTACATGGAAATTTTGGGATCGTGATGGAGCTGAGTTTACCGGTGCTGTATCCAAGTACGTTTTTCATGAAATTCAAAGTGGTGAAACCTTAAAAAGTATTGCCAACAATTTCGAGGTAGATGTTGATCAATTATATGAATTAAATGAAGATATAGATAATGATACTGGAGATAAAATCAAAGCAGGCCAAGTTATTGGTGTCAAAACAGCTGATGATGCGGATGGTCAGTTTCTTTTCTGGTATGATAAACAGAGAATAAAGATCAAATCACATAAAGTATTTATTAATGGTAAAAGAAACGGCAAATGGACCTTTTGGAATGAAAATGGTAACATAGTAAGAACTGGTTCATATGCAGCTGGCAAGAGATATGGTTCATATGCATATTATTTTAATGATGGTTCAAAGAAAGAAGAAGGTTCCTGGAAAAATGATCAGCGAGATGGACTGTGGGTTAAGTATTCTAACAATGGAAATACTCAAAAGGAAGGTACGTACTCTAACGGTAAAAAAGACGGCGTATGGACTACTTGGAATGATAAGGGGTTAATGGCTTCTAAGTATTTATATGAAAATAATAAAGTTATTGATAAATGGGCATTCAAGTACCAGTTTTATAGTAATGGCAACGAAAAAACGCTTAAAAGTACTCGCAACAATAAATTGGATGGCGAACAAAAAACTTGGTACCAAAACGGTCAAATGAAATCAACAGGTAATTATACCATAGGAAAAGAAAATGGTGATTTTCAGGAATGGTTTGAAAATGGTCAATTAAGCTCGAAAAAGATTTATGTTGATGGTGTTATTGCTGGTGAATTCAGCGCTTGGTATGAAAATGGTCAAATGCAAAGTACAGTTAATTATCTAAATGGTAATATGGATGGTGCTTATTCCGAATGGTTTGATAATGGTCAAATCCGCCAACAAGGATCATATGTAGATAATGAATTCTATTTAACTACTCGTTGGAATAATGAAGGTGGTATTCTGATAAAAGATGGGAATGGCAAGTGGGTAGGTAAAAATGCTGAAGGTCGTAAACTTTGGGCAAAGGAATACCAAGATGGCCGTCTAATCTCTGATTGGGAATACAAATACGAATACTTTGATAATGGTCAGATAAAGAAAGAAAGTAGTTTTCAGGGTGGTCAGGAAGATGGTGAATCCACTATTTTTTTTGAAAATGGAAAAATAAAAGAAGAAGGAAAATGGGTGGAAGGAGAATACCTTATTTCAAAACGTTGGAGTTCAAAAGGTGGTTTAATTATCAAAGATGGCCAAGGAAGAATTAAAGGTTCTAATAAGGATGGACTTATACTTTATGAACAAGAGTATGTGGACGGAAAATTAGAGATGAAATGGGATTATAAATATGAATACGATGATAATGGAAACATAAAATCTCAGACCGGTTATGCTAATGGGTTAAAACACGGAAGATACTCAGTATGGTTCGAAGATGGCAATTTAAATGAAAGAGGAAAAAATCAGGATGGAAAACCTTTTGGATTTTATGAATTATGGTTAGAAGGTGGCCAAAAACGTGAAGAAGGTCAATGGACTATTGATGGCGAATATCTTATTAAAAATCAATGGAGTAAACAAGGTGGTGGTATACTAATAAATGATGGAAATGGAAGTTTGATTGGTAAAAATAAAGGTGGTTTGGTCGTTTGGAAAAAGGAATATATTGATGGAAGGTTAGCGTTTGATCAAAATAATGAACATGAATTTTATAGTAATGGTCAAGTAAAGTCAGAGATAGGGTATTTTGGGGGTAAGAAACACGGTTTATACAAGACTTGGTATGAAAATGAACAACAAAAAACTCAAGGGAAGTATCAACTTGGAAAAGATTATGATAGATATGCGGAGTGGTTTGAAAACGGACAGCTGAAAGAGCAAGGCGAATACAGAGATGGACAATATTATATGACAAATCGGTGGTCAAGTAATGGCGGACAATTGGTACAAGATGGCAATGGTAGCTGGGTTGGCACAAATGCTAAAACAGGATTAGAAGTATGGAGAAAATTGTATGCTGATGGTTTATTATCAAAAGAATGGAATTATGAATATGAATATTATGGTAATGGTGAACTTATGTCTTCAAAAAGATATAATAATGGAGTGAATGACGGACCATTCGCAACATGGTATGAAGGTGGACAGAAGCGTTCAGAAGGTCATTGGGAAGATGGTAAAAAGATTGGTAAATGGTTCAGTTGGCACAGCAATGGGAAGGTAGAGTCTGAGGGACTTTATATAGATGATCAGAAAGATGGATTATGGGTATCCTTTAATGAAACAGGAACAAAAGTTTCGGAAGGCGTATATGCCGCGGGTGAATTGATCAATAACAGCTCTTTAGAATAATAATTGTATAAAAATGAAAAAGCCCCGTAAACGGGGCTTTTTCATTTCTTTTTAATATAACGCTTTTTTTGACAGTCATATTATATATTCATAATCAAATATCATGAAAATGACCAAACATTTAGATTATCAAAAGCGCTTTGATTCTTTTAGAAATTACGAACTTTACCAGAATTTGGAAAAGGGATCTCGGAATGCAATAAAAGATATTGGTATCAAATATCAGCTTACCTATCAGGAATTACGCCAACTAACGGATATGGCAGTGGATTTTGTAATGTGGGATGAAACTAGCATAGGTAAACAGTGGAATTATGAAGAAAAATTTATTCAACACTCTGACCAGCTTGTAAAAAAGAAGATCCTTGGATCCATATACAACAAATGGAAAGAATTAAAAGAAAATGCGACCAATTATGATTCCAATGGAAGTAAACGGGAATACAAGACCGATGGTAGAAAACTTAAAACTATCAATGGAGATAATGCTGTATTTGGCATGTGTCCTGTTGCCTCAGATAAAACAGTCTGTTGCAACCTAAGAACAATTGATGTGGCGCAAGGATGTGGTCTGGGTTGTAGTTACTGCAGTATCCAAACGTTCTATGAAGGCGGAACAATTTCTGTTGAAGAGAATTTAGCTGATAAACTTGCCGCTATAGAACTCGATCCTAATAAAAATTACCACATTGGTTCAGGTCAATCCTCTGATTCATTGTCCTTGGGCAACAAAAATGGGATTCTAGATGCGCAATTAGATTTTGCTCGTAATAATCCGAATATTATTCTTGAGTTTAAAACCAAATCAAAAAATATAGGGTATCTGTTGAAAGCAGCAGTACCAAGGAATATTTTTGTTAGCTGGTCACTGAATCCACAGTCATTCATTGATCATGAAGAAGCTCGAACAGCAACCATTGAACAGCGCTTGCAAGCGGCCCGCCAACTAGCAGACGCAGGCATATTGGTAGGCTTTCATTTTCATCCTATAGTTTATTATAGCGGCTGGGATGCTGATTATTATGACTTAGTAAAACGTCTAATGGCCATGTTTTCAGTAGACGACGTTGGGTTAATATCTTTTGGTACACTAACGTTTATTAAACCAGCAATCAAATCCCTGAGAAAGGGTAGTATGCGCAGCAAAATACTGCAGATGCCATTCGCAGATGCTGCTGGTAAAATATCTTATCCGATGGAGACGAAGAAAAAAATATTTTCTGTTGTTTGGAACACATTCCAACCTTGGCATGATAAAGTATTTTTCTATTTCTGTATGGAAGATCGTCAGGTTTGGGAATCTGTTTTTGGTCGTTGTTATGAAACAAATGATGATTTTGAAAAGGACTTATTTAATAATGTATCAAATAAATTACAGATCAAATCTGAACTTTTAATTTCACAAATAAATTAACTATAATTTGTCAGATTTCGGACTTACCCTAATTAACTATAAAAAGAATTTTAATAAATGAGGCATGGTGGATCGATCATTGCTGATACCTTACAGCAGCATGATGTAGAATTCATATTTACCCTGTGCGGTGGCCATATCTCACCAATTTTGGTGGCCTGCAGCGAAAAAGGCATTCGTGTAGTTGATGTGCGCCACGAAGCAACGGCTGTTTTTGCGGCGGATGCTGTATCACGGTTATCTCCAGCAATTGGTGTGGCAGCAGTTACAGCGGGTCCAGGATTGACAAATACGCTCACTGCGGTAAAAAATATTCAAATGGCTCAAGTACCGGTACTATTACTTGGTGGTGCAACTGCCACTATTTTGAAGGGGCGCGGCAGTTTACAGGATATCGACCAAATGGCGCTTCTTAGACCTCTTACTAAGCACCAGGCTTTGGTCAAGAGAGTTAAGGATATTGCCAATAAAATAAATAAGGCAATTATAATTGCGCAATCAGATGTTCCGGGTCCAGTGTTTGTTGAATTACCACTGGACTTATTATATCCGCAAGATTTGGTTCGTGAATTGTACGGATTGAATACAGATGATCAAAAAAGACCCTGGTGGATGGAAAAATATTTACAGCGTAATTTGAATCGTATTTTCAACGGCTTTGAAACGACACCAAAACCTGTGCCTGAAATCACCTGTCCGATGCCCATTCCCAGCGCTATGCGAAAAGCATCAGATATGATGTTTAATTCGAAAAGGCCTGTATTATTAGTTGGAAGTCAAACAATGCTGAATGTTCCCAGGGTAGATAACTTGGCGCAGAAATTAGCGTCTATTGACATACCTATGTTTGTTTCAGGTATGGCCAGGGGATTGTTGTCCAAAGAAGAATTAAATATTTTCCGCCACCAGAGAAAAAAAGCACTTCAAGAAGCTGATTTGGTTATCTTAGCTGGTGTGCCTTGTGATTTCCGGTTGGCATACGGCAGGCAAATTAATCGTGATGCGGAAATCATATCCATAAACCGCAGTCGGAGTGACCTGTATTTAAATCGGAAGCCAACTTTAGCGATCCAAGCGGATCCTGGTTCTTTTTTTTCAAGTTTTCCTGAAAATCAATCAGAAAATGGGATTGATTTGGAAACCTGGATAGATACGCTGCGGCAAAGAGATAAGAAAAGGTTGGACCAAATTCACGAACAGTCTGAAATAAATACAGATTATGTTAACCCATTGAAATTTTTTACTAAGCTGGATAAGCACCTGAAGGATGGTGATATTTTAATTGCAGATGGTGGTGATTTTGTAGCTACAGCATCTTATATATTACGACCGAGGTCAAATCTAGGTTGGCTCGACCCAGGCCCTTTTGGAACCCTAGGTGTAGGTGCCGGTTTCATTTTAGGTGGGAAGTTAACTCACCCAAATGCTACAGTATGGGGAATCTATGGCGATGGCGCGTTTGGTTACAGTATGGTAGAATTTGATACTTTCGTGCGCCATAACATTCCATTGATCGCCATTATTGGGAATGATAGTGGCTGGACACAAATTGCCAGAGATCAGGTAGGAATATTCAAGAACCCTGTTGCCACTGAACTGGGCAATACAAAATATCATGAAGTTGTAGCGGCATTAGGTGGGCAAGGATTGCAAATTACGGATAAGAATGAAATTGATGATGTTTTGAATACAGCAAAAGATTTTGCTGCAGCAGGAAAAAGTGTTGCCATAAATGTAAAGATCGGAAAAACGGACTTCAGAAAGGGTTCAATATCGATATGAGAATTTTCATAAAAATTTATCTATTAATATTTATTTCCGTACTTATCGCCCAAGATAAAATTATTATTAATGACGGGAAATATAAGGCTACAATCAACCGGGATAATTGGGGCGTACCCCATGTACATGGTCGATCAGATGGAGATGCTGCTTTTGGTCTGGCCTATGCCCACGCGCAGGATGATTTCATGACAATTCAAGATGCCCTTGTGGCCTCGCGAGGTATGCTTGGTCAATTATATGGCGTGAAATTGAAATCCATCAGAGGATTTTTTGATTTGTTAAAAGGAAAGGTAACAGGTGTAAAGGGCATCGAAAATGTTGCCAATGATTATTATGTACATGTTATTGGTATTTGGGATGGTTTAGATAAAAAGTACATTAATGAAGTGCCTGCTGATGTCCGTGATGTATGTGATGGTTATGCTGCCGGAATAAACCTATATGTCAAGGATAATCCAAAAGCTGCCTACAAAAAACTATATCCTCTACAGGGCATTGATGTGGTTGCCGGTTTTATGCATCGCACACCCTTATTTTATGGTATTGGTGGTGTTTTTAGGAAATTAATGCGCGCAGCAGCAGAACCACCAACGTTGATCGGTCTTGGTCCTGATGAGGAAAAAGATCCAATGCAGATGCTGGCTAGTAATGTCATAGCTGTAGCACCAAAAAGAAGTGCCGATGGGTATACACGCTTAATGGTGAATAGTCACCAACCCTGGAGCGGCCCCGTAGCATGGTATGAAGCACATATTTCCAGCGATGATGGCTGGGACATGATAACGGGTCTTTTTCCAGGATCACCGGTGGGGCTCGTAGGCCATAATCCTGACTTGGGATGGAGCCATACTGTTAATGATCCTGATCTTATCGATGTTTACCGACTTACAATTAATCCAGATAATGAAGATCAATACTGGTATGATGGTAATTGGCGTAACCTAAAAGTCAAGAAAACAAAAATCAAAGTTAAAATCCTTGGTCCATTATCCTGGCCAGTGAAAAGGGATTTATACAGGTCTATTCATGGACCGGTCTTGAAAACGGCCCACGGTACTTATGCCATTCGGTATGCCTCAATGGGAGATCCGCGACTGATTGAACAATGGTATCGTATGAATCGTGCTCGCAACCTAAAAGAATTCAAAGCAGCAATGGCTATAAATTCCATTCCAATGTTTAATACTGGTTATGCGGATAAATCAGGCAATATCTATTACGTTTATAATGCGCGAATACCAAAACGTCATCCTGATTTGGATTGGAGAAGCATAGTGCCGGGCGATACGTCCGTATATTTGTGGACTGAATACCTGCCTTTTGAGGATTTACCGCAAATCGAAAATCCGCCGGGGGGCTTTATCTACAGTTGTAATAATACACCCTATCTTTGTACCGATGATCCCTCCGATTTCCCCGATCGCCTGCCAGCTAATGCTGGCGTGGATATGCACCAGACAAATCGTGCGCTGAGAGCACTGGAGCTATATGGCCAGGATAAAAGTATTACCCGTGATGAGTTTCTCACGTATAAATATGATAAAAAATATTCTCAAAAATCATTGGTGGTTGAAGTATTGAGAAAATTTATCAAGGATTCCAAGACCGTAAGGAAAGAATTGAAGCCAGCAATAGATTTATTAAATAGCTGGGATTTTTCGGGTGAATTGGAAAATAGAGCTGCTGCACTGGCTTATTTGACATTCCGTCATGTCGGATTCAATCCTGAGAAATACACCTATGATTATGATAAAATTGTAGAAAAGCTGGATGCGGCAGTAGAATTCCTGACCACTAATTATGATCGGATTGACGTACCATTGGGAGAGGTACAGCGTTTGCATCATGGTACGGCAAACCTTCCTCTAGCTGGCGGACCCGATATGCTCCGGGCCATTTATACAAAAAATGATGAGAATATCATGAAGGCTGTGGCCGGTGATTGCTATGTACAATTTGTTGAATGGGATGAAAACGGTAATGTCCACGCAGAAAGTATCCACCAGTTTGGCGCCAGTACGAGTGTTGAATCCTCTACGCATTATGATGACCAAGCTGAACTATTTTCCAAAGAAAAAATGAAACTTATAAGACCCTAATATATATGCTTCTTTAACTATGACCAGCCCCAGTAATCAAGTTCGATTGCTAGATGGTGCGATGGGTACAGAACTAATGCGTGCCGGACTTGATCTACCATTGCCGATCTGGTCTGGTGATGTAAACCTCACCCACCCTGATTATGTACGAAAAATACATGAAGCATATTTGACTGCTGGTGCAGATATTTTAACCACAAACACTTTTCGTACCACCCCAAGAGCGTATAGAAATAATGGTTATGAAGAACATGAAGCAAGACAGAGATCCCATGAAAGTCTTGAAAGAGCAGTTGAATTAGCCAGGCAAGCTGCAGGATATGATATTTTAGTTACCGGATCTATTGCGCCTCTTGAAGATTGTTATGAACCCGACTTATTTCCCGGCAATGAATTTGCGCAAAGGGAATTTAGAGAACTTGCAATTTGGTTACAGGATACGGGCGTAGATATCATATTGTTTGAAACAATGGGCTCCTGGCCTGAAATAAAGACTGCGCTCTCTGTGACGGCTGATCTACAAATACCACGCTGGTTAAGCCTGATCTTGCAAAATGGTAATACATTACTTGATGGAACTAATTTAACAAAGGCTATCTCTGGTATAATAGACTACGGAATTGAAATGATACTATTAAACTGTACCCTGTGTAGTATAGCATCAGAGGCTATTGATGTACTTTTGACGAATTGGAAAGGTCCCTGGGGTGTTTATCCAAATGTAGGAAAGGCAATGCCAACCAAAGAAGGGGTCATTGAACAAAAGTTAAGCATTAAGGAATTTGCCAATGAGATCAACAACTATCTTAATTCTGGTGCCAAGGTAGTCGGTGCCTGCTGTGGATCAGACCCAGATTATATTAAAGCAGCAAGAAAGGCAATTGATTTAGCAGCTAAAAATTGACCTTTCGATTCCTGTATACATAATTTTTGTTTAATTCATTAGATTCAATCTATGCCTCGGATAATATTTTTCGTTTTTACTATTACGCTTTCTTCTATAATATTTTATCCCTCTTGTAATGATAATGTAGGATCATCTGCAGAATCTTGGGTGACATTCCGCATTGATATGAGCAGTGAAACTGTATCCGCAAATGGAGTGCATATCGCTGGGACAATGCAGTCTGTAAATGGTTCTATTAAAGAAATGTTAGATTCTGATGATGATGGTGTGTATGAAGTATCCCTGTCCTGCGTAATTGGTGATACAGTTCAATATTTATACCTAAACAGTAATGTCCTGGGCGGGAATGCAGAAGTAATAGATAGCTTGCCTTGCGCCTTATCTGGTACGGGTAACCGCTGGTTGGAAGTACCTGATACTGATTCTTTAATTCTGGATATAGTATGCTACAATAGTTGTTTACCCTGCGTGGATACCACCGGCGGCACAACTGCGTCTTTGGAAGCTCTTTATTTATTTAAGGGTTTATGGGAATTACGAGATATATGTGTAGGGATTGACACTATCGGTTTTACGGTAGATACATTATCAGGTGATACAACTTGGGAAACTGCCACTATTGGTCCAGAACATGATTCCTTATTAATATTTTTCCCTAATTCCGGGGCCTACTTTACTTTCGGAGATTGGCAAGGAAAATGTGACAGTGAAGCTAATTCCTGTTTTTACACTGGTACCTTTGATATAGAAATTGATTCATCTGGTGAATTATATACTTACTCTTTTATGAATGAAGAAAATGATTCCTTTCTTGTTTATTTCACTTTGGAATTAGGTGTTGACTCACTTAATCATTTTATTTACGACCCAACTATCTTGACAATCAATTACTTTATTCCTCCCGCCTATAATTTTGCTTCAATGACTGAAGTTTATGATAAGATTAATGATGATTTTGATAACATACCTGATAATATACCGAATTTTACACCGGTATGTTCTGGGTCGGGTCGGGCAATGCTAGATGATAGGATGTGGTTGATATATAATCCTTAACCTTATCCTTAAATAGAGTTTATTTGCTCGCGCTGTGATTAAGTTAAAAAATATACTAATTCTATGTTTGGTTAGTTTCCTTGCCTGCGATAATGTAAAACTTATTCGAGCAACAGCGCAGGATATACTTGCTGCTGCACAGGAAGAGAAGGGAAAAAGAGCGGTTCTAATCAATGTATGGGCAACCTGGTGAAGTCCCTGTATGGCGGAGTTTCCGTTTGTTCATGGTTTAGGCAAGAAATACAAGCAAGACCTGAAGGTAATTTTTGTAAGTGCCGATTGGCTTGAGGAGGAAAAACAAGTAAAAGATTTCCTGAGTTCGATGGATGTAAATGGTCAATCTTATATTAAGGACCAACCTGGGGAAGAATTTATCAATGGTTTTCATAGGGAATGGACTGGCAGTCTGCCTTTTACAATTGTGTATGGTAAATTATCAGGATCAATAGTAGATTATTGGGAGAATTCAAAACATGAAAAGCGTTTCATTGAAGCGGTAGAAAAAGCAATAAATTCATAGGAGTCATCATGAAAAAGTTAATTTTTGTAGCCACATTACTACTTTGCTTCGGTATTCAAGCAAAAGAATTAGATCTCGGTTCTGTTTTGCCACTGGAAGATGTAAAAATGATGGATATTACTGGAAAGAAAGTATCATTAGGGGAAGCGAAGAGAGAGAATGGCCTTTTGGTTATTTTTTCTTGCAATACCTGCCCATGGGTTATTAAATGGGAAGATCGCTATGTAGAACTGGCCAAGAAATACCAGTCTAAAGGTGTGGGCATGATTGCGTTGAATTCTAACGAAACAACTTTTGGCTCTGTGGATAGCATGGATAAAATGAAAGCGCATGCCAAGGAAAAAGGATATAATTTTTATTATGCCATGGATAGCGGTGCGAAACTGGCACGAGAATTTGGTGCTACCAGGACACCCCATGTCTACTTGTTCAATGCAGAGGACCAACTAGTTTATCGCGGTGCAATCGATGATAATGCCAAAAAACCAAATAAAGTGAAAAAACCATTTGTCGCCGATGCTATTAATGCGATGCTGGCCGGAAATACAATAAAATATGCATCAACAAAAGCGTTGGGTTGCGGTATAAAGTTCAAGGACTAAGTGCGTAAAACCTGAAATATTATTTCAGGTACAAAATTTTACCATCAGTAATGGTTTTACCCGTTTCAATTTGATATATATATATTACCGGAAGATAATCCTATGGTTCTCCGGCCTCTCGGTGACTAGTGCAAATTGTTTAGAGAAATATTTTTTCAAAGTGTAAAAGATGCGTTTATTTGTTAAACAACTATTATCTGCAAGTTTAGTAATGTTTTTTTGTTCCTGTGATATTGGGAAGGAAAAGGATCAGTTAGCAGATCAGCCATTTATTTATGTTCTAGGCGTTGCTCAGGATGGCGGATATCCACAAGCGGGTTGTTTAAAGGAATGTTGTTTTGGTCCTAAAAATAGACCTGAACTGCGCCGTTTGGTTTCATCGATTGCAGTTGTAGATAATACAAACAATAGATGCTGGATTTTTGATGCTACTCCTGATTTTCGCGAACAATTACAAATGATCAATGAAGTTACATCCAGTGAAAATCCGGTCAATATTTCCGGTATTTTTTTAACCCATGCTCATATCGGTCATTATACAGGATTAGCTCATCTAGGACTCGAAGTTATGGGGGCAAATAAAATACCTGTTTACGCCATGCCGCGAATGATGAATTTCCTCACAAATAATGGTCCCTGGAGTCAATTAGTAACGAAAGAAAACATTATTATTGAACCGCTGCAGGATAGGACTATTATCAACATTAACGATCAAATTAAAATCACACCATTTTTAGTGCCCCACCGCGATGAATATTCTGAAACTATCGGTTTTAATATATCGGGACCAAATAAGTCAGTACTGTTTATTCCCGATATTGATAAATGGGAGCTTTGGCAAAAAGACATTGTTGCTGAAATAGAAAGAAATGATCACTTATTTTTGGATGCTACATTTTTTGATGGGACTGAATTGCCAGGAAGGGACATGAGCCAAATCCCGCACCCATTCGTTGTTGAGAGTATGCAGTTATTTATAGATCTATCAGTAAATGAAAAGCAGAAAATTCATTTTATTCATTTCAATCACACCAACCCATTGTATCAGACTGGAAGTAAGGCCAGGAAGGTACTTAATAATGCGGGTTTTCAGGTGGCCAAACAAGGACAGATCATTAATTTATGACAAATATGAACGGGAAAATTTGCCTGGTTACCGGAGCGACAGATGGTATTGGTAAAGTATCTGCACGTGTTTTAGCGGAGCTGGGTGCCAAGGTAATTATAGTTGGACGAAACCCTGAAAAATCAGCAATCGTTTTGGCTGAATTGAAGTCAATTAGTGGGAATGAAAATATCGATTTACTTATGGCTGACTTGGCGGTTATGCAGGAAGTGCGCGATCTCGCTGAACAGGTAATCAGCCGCTATGATCGTATAGATGTGCTGCTAAATAATGCCGGCGGATATTTTACCAAACACGAAATAACTAGTGATGGCCTGGAAATGACCTTTGCCCTTAATCATATGAGTTATTTTTTGCTAACGAATAAATTAATGGAACTGCTAAAGTACAGCGCTCCGGCGCGGATCGTAAATGTATCATCTGATGCCCATTATGGTGTAGATATAGAATTTGATAATCTGAATGGTGAGCAAGAATATAAAGCTTGGAAAGCATACCAGAAATCCAAGCTGGCGAATGTTTTATTCACCTATGAATTATTGAAAAAAGTACCAGGAAACATAACAGTTAATTGTCTGCACCCCGGATTTGTGGCCACAAATTTTGGGCACAATAACGGTGGGTTTTTCGGCCCAGTATTAAAGATTGCCCAACGGATTTCTGCTATTAATCCGGAAGAGGGGGCAAAAACCAGTATCTTTCTTTGTTCTGCGCCTGAGGTCAAGGGAGTTTCTGGTAAGTATTTCTATAAATGCCAACCAAAGACCAGCTCCCGGGAATCCAGAAATATGGATACTGGAAAGAGATTATGGCAGATCAGCTCTGATATAGCTTCAACTTGATTATTTGAAATTATGGCGATACAATTAAAACGAAATCTGGAGCTATTCTGAATTATTCTAACCAACTATTTATTTTACTGCTAACACTGTCAATTTCTATGCTAAATGCAAAAGGAATAACCAGAAATGTCATTTTTATTACGTTTGATGGACTGCGTTGGGAGGAAGTTTTCTATGGTGCGGACAGTTTGCTAATAAATAATGATGATTTTACAAAAGAACGAAAGAGCATGGTGAAAGATTAC
>Ga0257107_1000441_pt1 | contig 15723 bp, 10 predicted proteins | sample LP_taG_2_FD_190178 | JGI IMG/M metagenome (GOLD analysis project Ga0257107, IMG submission 190178) | Marine microbial communities from Northeast Subartic Pacific Ocean, Canada - LP_J_2011_P26_500m | ecosystem: Environmental > Aquatic > Marine > Oceanic | place: Canada: Northeast Subartic Pacific...
GCGAAGAGATTTGTGATATAGATGATGAGTTAAAAGCAATTTATCTGCCCATGAAAGAAGTTTTAATCAGAAGGAGTTAGAATTTGTAAGATCAAAAACTTTTAAATTTCTCAAAATGATTTTAGGCATAAGAGTAGTATAGCGAACAAAATGTAGATACGCGCACGCGCGAGGCAATTTATTAGGTGTCCATATAGGTGTCTATAAGCGGTATTATTCCATATAAACTGGTATCACTCAATAATAATGGATTTCACTTTAATTGACTGTAATTCTACAGCTAATAGCAATTCATATTACCCAATATAATTTAGTAGTAATGGCTTAAATCGGACTGAAAATCCGTGTGTCGGTGGTTCAATTCCACCTCTGGCCACCGCACTATAGTCAATAATTTCAGTATTTAATCCTAAATTATTTCCTTATTTTAAAGTCCCAAAATTACTGCCAATTATTGCCAATATGCCCCAAAAAGGGGTATAGGTCTTGTCTTTATTGCCAAATTACTGCCAATTATTTTCTTTACTGAGTACAAGATTTTTCAGTAAAAAATATACTCCAGAATGGAATTTTAGAAAGATATTGAGGATTGTTTTACAAGAATTGAGAAGATTGTGAAGTTTTGTCTGACTACTTAGTATTAGTGGGCCATCTGGTCGAGTATCTAGCTCGACTGTTAAGCTGGGGCAGTTTTGGATGTGTTTTGTCAGAATCCCGGACCGGATAAGTGCACATCTCCGCTTGGCCAAGGCGTTCCAGACAGATCTCTGATCATTCCGTTGATCTGCTTCCATCCCTCTTGACTTCCTCCAAGAAACAGGTTAGTGACCTGTACGTAACCACTAGAGTGATAAACAAGTGTATCCCCAAACAGGACGGCGAAAGCAAAGCCATGTTCGGATAGCCACGCATGTATGCATTTCAGAATCATTCGCACGTAGCCTTTCCCTCTGTAATCTGGATGCACACACACCTCTGCAATCCCACCAATACGGTGCGTACGGCCTTCGGTTTCAACCTGCTTCTCGTGTACACCAATATGCGCAACAATTGCATTGTTCTCGTCACGTATAACCCACCGATGGGGGTAAGGCTCCCGAAAATACCGTCGATCTCTGAAGACAACATCTTCCGGATTGGTGAAACAAGTTGTTAGCAAACTACGGAGTTCATGGTCCAAGGTTTCAGTTACATTGTCATCAGGAAGATATTCGATCTTTGGATTCATTCTCTTTGTCACAACTGCAGCTATCAGCGGAGCGAGTTTCTAGCGCCCGAATGCATGGCTTTGATAGCCTATCTATGTTTCATTCTCATTAACTATTTGATTCTTAAACAGCACATCGTCTTGGTCAGTTCAATAAACTTCGACATATCCCAACGCTCCGCAAAATTGTGGATTCTCAACCTAATTGGTTTGTTTAGAAGAATCCAACATGTACCACCAATTGGATTGTTTTACAAGAATTGGGGAAGGTTGTGGAGTTCATTTTTACCAGATTTGCGGATGTAAAATCGTTAATCATATTTGTGTTGATTGTCTGACTGTGAAGAATTAGTGGTCGTTACTCACAGGAGAAGATGTGACTGACCTTGCTAGGAAGATAAGATTTAAAGTAAATCAATCAAATTCATTTACTTTGCTAAAATATATCTATAAAGTCGTAAATGGTAAATGTTCTTTCTCTTTCATTTACTCCTCTGAACAAATATCTTACCTAAAGTCCATCAAAATTATTCTGACTGCACCTGCTTTCAGATAACAAAATTGATATTTTTAGCAAACAAGTTCACTTGAAAAAATGAAATACTTAAGCCTTCACCTTTCTACAGGCATGTCATTTTAGTTTTCAAAGGGACCACTCCTTGCTTTTTAACGAGATATAATCTTCAGAATATTTCTGGATTAGAGTTATCGAGCAACCGAAGTTAACATTCTGGCCTTGAGCCGCAATCCATCAGGGTCAGTCTCGTCGTTATTTGGCATCCAAGGATCGAGACATGTTACACTCTTGACACAGGAGTCTGTTAGTGTCAAAAGAAAGCTTGTTAGGTCGTTGACCTGTTGATTATTTAATCTGATTTCCTGAATGGCATGTATTAGTGCCTTGCGGTTCTCTTCAAGTTTGGATAAGGCCTTCTTAGTATTTAAGTCGAGAAATTGTGTCTTTAAAGCCGAGTTTACTTGAGTGACATCATAAAGTTCCACAGCCTGAGCTGGGTTTAGATGATGTTTGATTATACCTTTCAGGTTTACGTATGCGCCGTCGTGTCCGTATGGTCCTGTAACTTCAACGTTTAACAAGGTTGGTGTTCGGAAAGCATACAAGTCTATAGGATTTCCACTTACGCGGAAGCGACCATAGTCATCGTGGAACCGACCATCTTCTTTACCTGGTCCAATTTGTGGCAGGGCTAAGACGTGGAATTGCTCATCTGTGAAGAAGTCACCACTATGACAGTTAGCACAGCCTGCTCCACCTTCGTCTTCGGACTGGAAGAACATTAGCGCGCCACGTTTTGCTGACTTATCTATAGCATTGTTGTTACCTTGTACATACGCCCGCCAACTAGTATCCACGAATACCTGAGAACGTTGATAGGCGCTAAGGGCTTTTGCAATGTTATTTTCATTAATCAAATTCCTTGGGTTATCTGTATTTCCGAAAACAGATTGAAACTCAGTCAGCCACCTATTACGTTTCAATTCCCCCTTGCCTTCACCATAGTTACCTAACCTAGCACTGATGTGACGCCTTACAAATCTGCCGGGTCTGTGTGCCTCGAATTCGAAACCCCGCATCTCATCAAGCATAGTAAGGGGGAACCGACTTTGGGCTGCCACTAAGTCATCTCCAGCATTTGGATCGGCCTCACCAAAAAGTGAATCTGGAGTACGGATACTACTCTGTAATGATGAATTGGTAAATTTGGATGTTCCATCAATGATATTCAACGTGTCAAGTCTCTCGAATCGCCCATCGTAGGTTAGGACATGGTTAAAAAATGCCACATTAAATGTACTTGTAGCATTGCGTGAAACAGTTGGACCTTCTGGATGAGTTCTAGCTGAACCCAACAGATCCTGGTCGTGTGCACCAACACCGATAGAGACCGAAAGGGCATCTCCTCCACCCAACAGGGGATGGTGGCAGCTCGCACAGGCTGAATCCAAATCCCCACCCAAAGCTTTACTGAAAAACAGTTTTTTGCCTAATTGAGCCACCGGCTCAATAATGGAGGGCAGGTCATGGGCATTTCTTGGCTCACCAGTCAGCCCATGCTGGGCGATGATTTTTCGCAATTGTTGGTCAAACTTTTCTTCGGACAGTACATTAGTTACCTTCAAACACTCACTCTGTCTATTTAGTGCATCACATTCAATTTTTGGTGGATAAGCCTGCTTTATGTTTCTATCTTTTTCTTCCTTTTTCTGATCAACAACCGAGTCCTTTTGCGGTATTCTTGAATTTCTGAAAAATCCAGAAAGGCGTGAGACTTTCAGCAACGTCTGTGGGGATAAATCCGTCACTATTGAAACGACATTATCAGGCCAGTGAATTTCAAGAGAATAAAGTGATGTATTGGTAGGAAATCCGAAATGTAACCGTGGTGGATCACCAGAGAGGTAACCGCTGGCAACACGAACATCACGCTTGAAATTGCCTGCACTAGTTTTCAGATAGACAACTGTTCCAATTGCTCGAGTGTTTCTAATTTCGCCCATTTGAGGTTGAAAAGCCAAGGGTGAGTCGTTATGCCAGTGCAAATCGACTTGCAGGCTTTCACCACCGCAAAGGCGGTTCTCTAAGAGCTGAGCTGGTCCTCGTAAATTGTTGACCACGATGTCAAGATCACCATCACCGTCCAGGTCCCCCATGCTCATACCACGACCTCCGAAAGTTGATCCAAGTTTCCATTCCGGTGCCGGCTTGAAATAGCCATTACCAATGTTGCGAAAGACTTGGTTAGCTTCTATCAGTTCGTGATTGTCTAAATGAGCAAATACGGTTGACTCAGCCATTCCATTTACGACATACAAATCTAGAAGACCATCCTGATCTAAATCACCGAACTTGGCTGACCAACTCCAACCTGTGGCATCAAGTCCCCTTGGTCGCGCAGCATCTTGATATCCAACTACTCCAGTATTAACCAAGAGAACATTGGCCATGATCTGAGGATCACCTGCATTTCGGTTATGGTCCATGTCTGCCATCAAAGGCTCGTAGGCTGCCACAGTGGTATCCGTCTCATCGTAGGGCATCATGTCAGTAGAGTATAGTTCCGAAATTTGGTCATTATCCACGTCACCAACATCCAGGCTCATGGTACTGTAACTTGTGGTATCAAAGGAAGTTGGAATCCAACCATTGACTTGCAGACTCCAAGGAAACTCTAATATTTTCTCTTTACTATTGATATTTCCTGAAGAGGTGGTAGTAGCCATACGCAGCCAGGCGTAATCAGGCACAGCAAAGTCATTTCCAACAACAATATCTTTCAATCCGTCCCGATTAATATCAAAAAACGCGATAGCCATAGCCTGTGCCTTTTCTGCCAGCCGATTGGGGACATATTTACCTTCTTGGTTGATGTATATCAAAACACCTGCACCGTTACCAATCAGGAAATCGTTGCCTTGGTTCTCCAATAGACTGGCGTCGTATGAGCCGGTAACCAAGTCAAGGTCTCCGTCAAGGTCAAGATCCACCCAGTTCAAGGCGTAGGCTGGCCAAGCAATTCCGGGCAACACCTGTTGAACAAAACTAGTGCCTGACGCTCTTTGAATGCCGTTAAAACTGTCAGTAGAATCAGGTTGGCCGGTATTTCTTAAGTAGTTGAACGCACCGTTACGGCGGGTCATGACGATATCAAGCCAGCCATCTGCGTCCACATCTACCAAGTTTACTGCTCTTGTATTACCAAAGGACATGTGTTCACTTATAAAATTTGGAAAAAACCCATCATCCATGTTTTGAGTAACCTGGTTCCATAGTATAGTGTTTGTACCTGAATGGTTCCCTAGTACAACATCAAGGTCACTATCGCCATCAAGATCCCCCAAGGCAACGCCGGCACCATTAGCCTCGAACTGGTCCACCGTGTCTCCGTCTACAGAAGTGTAGTGGTCAAGGTTGTGAGTGATGAAGCCGGCAGAACAGGATAACTTTTGTTTGGACAGTTTTTCGGACCATACACTAACCTTTCCTGTTCCGGGAAGGTCAAATGTTTTTACAATTTCCCGGCCATCAGATGCGAATGGTCTTGCTAACAGGAAACAAACTGCCAAAACTAATCCACTAATGTTAATTCCTCTGATCAGCATTTTATTCTTATTCTTCCGGTTTAACTTAATTGTAGTCGCTCATAAAGCGATAATCGAAGCTTAAAGACGTCAATTGGATCTAAATGCTGTATATGCCTTTCAAGTCATAAAATATAAAAATCTGCTGTAATCAACTTAAATTTTGAAACATTAACCATCAATTCCTGAGTATTGTTAGCTTACTCCATCAAAGAGGTCATTCAATCGATCAGCTGGGAATCCTCCACGAGCACCTCCGAGCACAAAGGTTTCGAACCTGAAAAAGTCAGGGCGACCATCGAGCAATTCGTTAATGCGCTCTTCCGTTCCAAACTGAGACCGATGTGCATAAACACCTAAACGTTTGCGATCAGCATAACCAGAAATATCAATTTGAGCACAGATTGAGTCATCAGATACTCCGAATATGTTAGGGTCAAGATCGGAGTTTGAAGAACCTGCAAATCTCCTTTGCATTTCTTCCACCTGAGTGATAGTTCTAGCAGGATAATACAGCCTTTGTGGTGCAGGCTGCATCACGCTGCCCGCTGACCAGAAAGCCGCAAGAGCAGCACGATGAATTGTGATGTGATCGATATGACCATACATACCATGAGGATCAAAGGTGATGATGATTTCCGGATGAATAGAACCAATGCGATCCAGTATTTTTTCCTCAATTTTAAAAATATCTGCGTTCATGAAGGCTTGTGGATTCTGCAAACCAACTTCAATTGGGAAGCCCGAATCTTGATAATTCAAGAAAATTGGAGGGGAGATACCTAGAGCTTTACAAGTAGCCGCAAGTTCATCAACACGTAATAAACCCCGTTCCGGACCTTTTGGGTAACTATTGGGATCTATGTCTGGGTGGACAATTTCACCCTCTTCTCCTAGTGTGGCACAGATAAGGCTGACCTGATGGCCTTCATCAGCATATCTGGCAAGAGTTCCTCCGCATGAGAAAACTTCGTCATCGGGATGTGCAAATATCGCTAGTAATTTCATATACAATCAACCTTTCATTGAGAAAAAATTTGCTTAGCCGTTTGTTGCTGCTTCCTCATTTGGACTTTAGACCAATTGATTGGCAAGGATTTTAGTATTCGAGTAAGGACCAATATTACAAGATCAGGAAGAATTTAACGACCTCCCATTCCAGAAATAGTAACTCCACTAATAATCCATTTTTGTGCAAAAAGATAGATGATTACAATCGGTAATAACGCAATGACAGCTGCTGACATAAGAAGTTCCCATTGCACACTGTACTGTCCCTGAAAAGAACTAAGCCCAACTGGGATCGTGCGCATCTCTGCCCTGTTGGTCACAACCAAAGGCCACAAGAACTCGTTCCAATTACCCAAAAAAGTAAAAATTCCCAAAGCTGCTGTTACTGGACCTGCATTGGGCATAATAACTTTCCACCAGATTTGCCATGAGGATGCCCCATCTATCCGCGCAGCATCATCAAGCACTGTAGGTATTCCCCGGAATGCTTGACGGTAGAGAAAGGTTGCAACTGCTGAAAATGCTGGTGGTAGAATTAGGGCAGCATAGGTGTCGTACCAACCAAATTCTCGCACGATCAGGAAGTTTGGAATGAGAAGTACAGGGAAAGGAATCATCAAGGTGGCAAGATAAGTAAAAAATATAATCTCTCGCCCGCGAAACTTAAGTCGTGCGAAAGCAAACGCTGCTAAAGACGACGTGATCAAAACTATGAAAGTCACCGACAACGCTACCACGATACTGTTAAAATAGTATCGGCCAAATGGCACCACAGTAAGGGCATCCAAATAGTTTTCCCAACGAATCTCGCTTGGGATCCAGATAGGTGGATAGGTAAATATTTCCTTTGGATTTTTTAGCGATGTGCTTAACATCCAAAGAAAAGGCATCAGCATAATAAAACCGACAACCATCAAAACAAGATGTAAAAATCCTTTCTGGAGCTTTATGTACATTATTTCTTTTCCTTAAGATTATTACGAACTTCAAATAAGTTAAGATTCATAGTGTACCCATCGTCGTTGCAACCAGGTTTGAACAATCATCAGGATCATGATCACCAAGAAGAGCAGCCATGCAATAGCAGCTGCCTTGCCCATCAACCCATATTCAAAAGCATTCTGATAAATGTACTGAACCACGGATAGTGATGATTGCGCTGGCCCCCCTCTCGTGAGAACATAGGGCTCAGCAAACAATTGAAACGCTCCAATCATTTGGATAATGATCAAGAAAAAGGTCGTTGGGCTTACCATTGGAATGGTGACATGAAAAAAACGCTGCCAATTCCCAGCTCCATCAACACGTGCAGCATCATATAACGACTCAGGTACCCCTTGGAGGCCAGCCAAGTAAATCACCATCGAAAAACCCACGTTTTTCCAAATGGTTAGCATGGCAACCGCACTTTTTGATAGTTCTTGACTGTTTAACCAATCAGGCGGTGCAACTGCCCAACCTGTGACATCAGCAATCTGCCAAATCCAACCACTTGCAATTCCAAAATCTCTGTTTAAAAAAAACTGAAACACAATTGCAACTGCCACAATATTAGTGATGACTGGCATAAAGATCACTAACCGGTACCAAATAATACCACGAATTGACTGATTCAGGGCCACAGCCAAGATCAGCCCCAACAGTAGCTGCACTGGGACAATTAAAATTACGTAAATTAGGGTATTACCTGCTACCTTCAAAAAAATTCGGTCGGCAGTTAACAACTCGTAGTAGTTTTCAAAACCTACAAATTTTATAGGTTGTATTAGATTCCACTCTGTGAAACTAAGAACTAACGATATTAAGACAGGAATCAATACGAACGCAGTAAATCCAAGTAAACTTGGGAGCAAGAAAATATACCCCTCGCTCTGTTGGCGGGAACTCCAGCGCCCCCATTGGGAATCAAAGCGAGGTGATTTTTCCATCGGGGAAATTTGTGGGGTGAGTGTTCAAGAATAGATATACATGAACCTACTTTGATAAACTTGAAAACATTAAGAGTTTTCAAAGAGTACCATCATAGCCTGATAGATAGAGATATCATCTCTTCAGAGCTACAAACAATTGAAGTCCTAGACATCATTCAAGCTAAATTATTAAGCGTGTTTGAATTGTCCTACTCAATTGCAATTGAACGTTTATTCCTTTAGGTTGCTTCTCATTGGTCAGTAACTTTGTGAATGCATCTCACTCATCAGTTTTACATACAACCGTTCAAGTTCCTTACTTTCACAAATCTATCTTTAAGTAAACAATCTCCATTGTGGGTTCCTCGTTATAGACGAACCCACATAAATCAGTGGAAACTAGAAGCCTAGCCCCTTGCTTTGGAGGAAAGAGTTAACTTCCTTACAAGTTTGCTTGAGTACTGAACGAACAGGCTCACTACCTGACCAGATCCGACTAAGATTTGGTGAGATCACTTTGCCGTTAAGAGTCCCCCAGTTAGGAAAGTAGCCTGAACGCCCCTTTTTTGCATTATTTCCTTCAATTATGAATGCGGCACGATTTGCTGGTGGAGAATTGATTCCAAGGAAAGCGTCAGACACTGCAGTGGAACGAAGCGCTGGTAAAATTTCACCTGAAATAGTGTAAACCATCTGGCCCCCCTCGGTACTCTGCAACCATGAGAGGAATGTCCATGCGGCATCCTTGTCATCACTGTACTTACTCATTGTCCAAGCTGCACCACCTGCCGTACCAGAACGCTGCCCACCTGCAGGTATCGGTACTGCAGCCACATCATAATTCATTTTGGCAGCATTAAAAGCTGAAATTCGACTGGCATTCTGAATAATCATAGCTGCTTGTCCACTCTGAAACACACCAGCATCACCGCCAGCCTGACTAAGAGCAGAGGGTCGCATAGCCAATTTCTCATCCATCAGCCCCGCAAAAAAACTAATCGCTTCAACTGCGACTGGTTCTGACAATGTACAAGCCGTTGGATTGACCATATCATTAAGGATGCTGCCACGGTTCTGTCCTAGGAACAACTGGTACTTGCCCCCTTCCACTCCCAGGGCATAGCGCTGTACCCGACCACTGGTAGTGATCTTTGAAAGTTGCTTCGCCGCAGCTTTCAGGTCATCCCATGTCCAAAAATTGGTAGGATAAGATACACCCGACTCGTCAAAGATGTCCTTGTTGTAGTAAAGGACTTCAATACCGATGTCGCGTGGCAAGCCATAAATCGTTCCCTTCAGTTTTCCAAAATCTAAAAGTGATGGCCAGTAATCCGATGTGTCATAACCGGAGGCCTTAATGAACGGATCAAGCGGCTCAAGCACACCCTGTCCCGCATAGGTCACCACCGGTGATAGGAACAGCACATCGGGTATACCTTCCTTGTCCCCTGCCGCCCAGAGAGTCTTGAGCTTGGTAAAGTAATCTCCCCAAGGCTGCCCCCACAGGATTATCTGAATATCGGGGTGAGACGCCATGAAGGCATCCGCAACTCTTTGATGGGTCTTAATTTCTGCAGGGCTGCCCCACATTCCCCAAGTCACCGTTGCTTTGGCTTGGGCAATGCCGACACAAACAAGTAGGCCGCAAGCAACTCCTATCAGCGTTTTCATCAGACTACCTGCAATTTTATTTTGAACTTCGATTTTTTCCTCACTCATAGCACTCTCCGTCTTAGGTGTTGGAGGCAAATCTTTTTGCAAAGCATTTGTCCTCAAAATTCCTGCGTAATTATTGACGCCGGGTTGTTGGGGAAATCACAACTTGAACATAGAAAATCAGGTCATGTAATGTCAATGTATACTAATACAAATTGTTTATCAAGAAAAAAATAAAATTGTTTAAATGTTTCTCTATTTTACTCACTACGTTTTTACGGCACGTGGCGGTCCTTTTTTGAGTATCAGTGAGATTTAAGAATGTGTTTCAGATTGAGGAGGTTGGTTGCCTCCAAATCTGACGCAAACTAAACTGGAACAGCTTCTTCATTATCAGTATAGGAGAACCATTGGTGGTTATTGCGCACCATTTCCCGTAGTTCGTCGGTTATATTTTTCTTGAAAAATGTAAATTGATTTTTAAGTATCTGTTTCCTCTCAAAAACACTTCATGGCGAACATGTGAATGGATAACCCCCTAAAACCTACCCCATAATCTCCTGTGAGTAACCCCCACTAATTCTTCACAGTCAGACACCCTCAAAGTAAAATCCACATCAAACCTGACATATGGGGACTAGGTTAATTTACTATCGTTTCCTTGAATATCAAACAGATTAATGTTATAAGTTTCCTTAACCTAACTCATAATAGGATACCTTGTGAGACATTTACTTTGGCATGAGTATTAGTCAGGTTACAGATGAGGTGCTGTACACCGGCTTGGTTGAGATGCAGGAGCTTTGAGGGTTGGCAATTCACAACTTATAATATTATTGATCTAACAATATTTAAAATCTAAATTAAGATAGAAATAATTATGCACTCATTAAAAATAAATGGAACCACACATCAAATTGATGTTGAAGATGATATGCCCTTACTCTGGGTTTTAAGAGATGAACTAGGAAAAACAGGAACAAAATTCGGCTGTGGCATTGGTCAGTGTGGAGCCTGTACAGTACTGGTTAATGGAGAGGCTGTGCGTTCTTGTAGTTTCCCTGTAGTAGCAGCTAAAGACAAAGCAATCACAACTATTGAGGGCCTTGGTAGCAATCACCCTGTTCAACTAGCATGGATTGAAGAACAAGTCCCTCAATGTGGTTATTGCCAGACCGGACAAATCATGGCAACCACTGCTTTATTATCTAAGAACTTAGATCCAAGTGAAAAAGAAATAGAAGATAAGATTACAAATTTATGTCGCTGTGGAACCTATGTACGTATAAAGAAAGCTATTCAACGTTCTGTAGTACTCATTGAAAATCAAAAAGGTTAAAATGTATAAATATAAACTTAAACGTAGGTCTTTTATAAAATCTTCTACACTAGCCGCAACTGGTTTAATTATTGGATTCACATATGACCCAAAAAATAGTTTAGCAGCAAAGACTAGGATCAAGAATGAACTCGGTATTTGGATACGAATTTCTTCCGATGATACAATCACTTTGATTGTACCTAGTTCAGAAATGGGACAGGGCGTTAATACATCACTCCCTATGATAATAGCAGAAGAATTAGATGCGAATTGGAAAAGTATCCGTACAGAAACTGCACCTGCCAACTCTGATTACAAAAACCCAGAGGGCTTCGGACCACAAATAACAGGTGGTAGCAATAGTGTTAAAGGATTTTGGTATTTACTCCAAGAAACTGGGGCTGCAGCAAGAGAGATGCTAATCTCAGCTGCTGCTCAAAGGTGGAATGTTCCTCATGAAGAATGTGAAACTAAATTAGGGCATGTTATCCATAAAAATACTAATAAAAATCTAAGTTACGGAAAACTTGCAGAAGCAGCTAGTAAATTTGAAGTTCCTTCTAGTCCTACTATAAAGTCCAAGGAAAAATATACTTTGGTGGGTAAATCAATTCAACGCATTGATGTCCCAGAAAAGGTTACAGGGTCTGCTAAATTTGGAATTGATATAAGATTACCTGAAATGCTTTTTGCTACTGTTCGGCAATCTCCCATTTTTGGAGGTAAGATTCTTTCACTTGACGAAGTTGCCGCAAAAGCCATTCGTGGAGTAAAGGCTGTTGTACCAGTACCAAATGGAATAGCTGTTGTAGCAGATAACACTTGGAGAGCCCAAAAAGGCATGGATGCCTTAAATCCACAATTCACAGGAGGAGAGACAATCCAGCTTAGCAGCCAAAACATTCATAACAAATTAATAACTGCACTTGATGAAGAAGGCAAAGCTAAAATTGATACAGAACAATTTTTAGATTTGGAATATGAAGTCCCTTTTTTAGCCCATTCAACTTTGGAGCCAATGAATTGTACTGCAAATGTAAAAGAAAGTTCATGTGAAATATGGGTACCTACTCAAAATCAAGGCATGTCAATGGATGTAACAAAAGAAATTACAGGTTTAAACGATGAGCAAATAAAAATTAATACCACTTTGTTAGGAGGAGGATTTGGGAGACGATCGGAAACTGATTTTGTAACTCAAGCTGTAACTATTTCTAAATCTTTAAGTAAGCCCGTAAAGGTTACATGGATGAGGGAAGAAGACATGCAACATGATTTTTACCGTCCTGCCTGTATAAGTCGTTTTCAAATTGGCTTAAACAAGGAGGGATTACCAATACAATGGGAAAATCAGTTAGCAGGACCGTCAATTCTTAAACGCTTTGTTCCCGCAATGGGGTGGTTTGGGTTCGACCCTACCTCAACTGAGGGAGCAAATGAATTGCCATACAAAATCCCTGATTTTAATTTTGACTACTCACTCGTTGATACCGGAGTCCCAGTAGGATTTTGGCGTTCAGTAGGAAGTTCATATAACGCTTTTTTCACTGAATGTGCAATTGACGAAGCTGCTAAATTGGCTAATCAAGATCCTTATGAATACAGACTAAAACTTTTGAAAGATCAACCACGTTACCTAAAAGTACTTGAAAAAGTTGCAGAGAACGCAAATTGGGGGGAGCCACTTCCTAAAAATCATGGATTAGGTTTAGCAATTCACAAATCGTTTGGAAGTATTGTAAGTACCGTTATAAAAATTTCTTCAAATGCTTCCGGGATTATTAAGTTACAAAAAGCTTGGATTGTCATTGATTGTGGAAAGGTAGTAAATCCGGATATAGTAAAGGCTCAAATGGAAGGAGGATTTATTTTTGGACTTTCAGCTGCTCTGGGAGAGGAAATTACATTGAAAGACGGCAGAGTTGAGCAAAGTAATTTTCATGATTATTCTATACTGAGATTGAATGGGTCTCCAAATATATCTGTGGAAATTATTGAAAGTGGTAGTGAAATTGGAGGAGTTGGTGAACCAGCAGTACCAATAGCTGCTCCAGCTTTAACAAATGCAATATTTTCTGCATCAGGACAACGAATACGCTCTTTGCCTTTAAGCAAACATGGTATCACGATAGCATAAGTAGCCAAAAAATGGATGGATGAATTCTATTTGCACACACACTAATTCTTCACAGTCAGATAATCAAAACTAGTCCTCAAAGAGTACAACTCACTGAATACATCAAATTATTCCTCTACTGTAATTGCTCCCTCAGGGCAGGCCTGAACGCAATCAAGACATGCGGTACAGGCTGATTCATTTCTGACAACTGCCTGGTATCCTTTAGATTCTATCATCAGTTTGACTTTAGTCAGAAAAGTCACACCACTCGCTTTTTCCCAGGTGAAAACTTTAACTTTGCATGCCCGAAAACAATCTTTTTTACCTGTACATAGTTCTACATCAATTGAAACTTTAGCCATAAATAGTATTTATTACTGAATTATTTCAACCATAGAAGTATCTTTAATTTTTATTACATCCAGCATTTCATCCCTTCCTATAATTTTTACTGAGTCTTCCTCCAGAGGATTAAATTGATAATCAGAAAGTTCATAGGTATATTTTGAAATAATCAACTGACATTTGAATTCTTTGGTTAAAGATTCAAGCCTTGAAGCAGTATTCACGGCATCACCCACTGCAGTTAGATTCTTGGCATGTTTATATCCCATTTTACCGAAGATAACATTTCCAGAATGAATTCCAATTCCCATTTTCAATGGAAATGGAAGGTCATGGATTAACCTTTCATTTAGTTTTTTCAATTCATCATTCATTTGACGTGCTGCCAGTATTGCATTCCGACTACCCTCCTTAGGCCCTTCTTCAATACCAAAAAGTGCCATGGTTCCATCTCCAATGAACTTATCCAGATAGCCACCTTGATTTTCAATGATTTCTCCCATTAATTTAAAATACTGATTCAGAATAAAAACCACATCATAAGGCAGTTTTTTTTCTGACATTTTTGTGAAGGCTCTTAAATCCGTAAACATAATACATATTTCTCTATCACTTCCGTGAATGTATTTCTGTTCAGAAGAGTTTTCCTCAAAATTTGCATCGTGAGCGAGTAGAGGAGAAACATTTAAATCGATTTTAGGAAAAGCCTGGCAAGCCAAACGGATATTTTCAGGAGCACCTATTCCCCTTAAAACTCTTCTCTCATTTTGTCTTGCAGGCTCCAACTGATCCAATCCCTGATCAACTCTTATTCTGCAAGTGGAACATCTGCCACGCCCACCACATACATGGGCATGGGGGATCCCTGCATCTAGGCTTGCTTCAAGAATGCTCATCCCTGGAAAAATCTTTGATACTGCTCCTCCAGGATAGCTGATTTGAATTGAGTTGTTACGGCGTTTAATTTTGAAGTAAATGAAACGGCCTGTAAAAAGAAGTAGGATCAACAAAAGGTAGGGAATTACAAAGTACATAAATGTATCCTCTGTAAGCTTATCCAAGTCTACATTTTCAGGATTTGAGGAACTAAATACTTTTTCCTTGTATCTTGGATCTATTAATTGATTTAAATTTGATTCTCTAAACATACTAATCATTCCCACCAAAGCTAGTATTGGAAGAATAAAAAAGAACATTTCTATTTTATTTAAATATCTCTGGTATGTAGAATTTACTTTCATCCAATATTTAACCCCTATATATCCATGAATCCATACAAGCAGCATCAAAAAATAAAATATAATTATATCAATATAATCTACTATACTTGCACTTAAGAAAGTATATGTATCATCAATACCATAAAATATGTGAGCTATTTTTGTCCCTGAAACATGAAGTGCCAATGCAGGAACTGTTAATATCCCTGCAATTAACTGGAACCATTCATGCCTTTTAAAACCTCTGAAAGAAGCCAGCCTTATTACCCTCGACAATGATAAATAAATGTGGATCACGGCTACGCCAGGTAGAAAATAATTCATGACAGGATTCCTCCAAAAAAACAGGAAGATACTTCTGATATAATCAACTGCATTTAAACCAAAAATTCCAATTGAATGATTCAAATAATGGGTGACGCAATAAATCATTAGAAACATTCCTGTCCACAATTTCAGTTTTGCTGCAAAGTATTCTTGTGTAGCCGTCATTATGTTAACTTAAATATTTTAAGGTTTTATCAATTTTGAATGATGAAACTTCTTCACCAATAGTCCATCACTTATTAGTTGGTTTCAGGTAATACTCCGAGCATGAATAACTTTACTTCATAATTGAAATAACTACTACCCAATTCGATCAATAATTTTTATTCTTGAAAGAAGACGGCGGGCTTAGTTGAGATGCAGGAGATTGATGAACTTGGTCGCCATCGGGTAGATCGGAAACCTTGTGGGCGTCGACCAATTTATCATAAAGCGTTCGGTTCATTCGGCGGTCTCCGCATGGATTATGTTGTGACTGAAGAAATGGGACATGCGCGTGGCGATAT
>Ga0257107_1000444_pt1 | contig 15689 bp, 13 predicted proteins | sample LP_taG_2_FD_190178 | JGI IMG/M metagenome (GOLD analysis project Ga0257107, IMG submission 190178) | Marine microbial communities from Northeast Subartic Pacific Ocean, Canada - LP_J_2011_P26_500m | ecosystem: Environmental > Aquatic > Marine > Oceanic | place: Canada: Northeast Subartic Pacific...
AATTTCATCAATTATCATTCTAAAGGTATCATTAGTATAAAATCTAATTTTTCTATCATCTGAATTTTCATCAACTGTAATTCTAGTTTTCATATCAAAATCATATAATCCATCAATATTTCTCCAAGCACTATCGGGGAAATATCCTTCATAGTGTCCTTTTGTCGAGTTATAACGCATTTGTCCTACTTGTAAGGTAATTGGTCTTTGGGCAGTAGTTCCAACTGGAATTTTAATCGCATCTGTTCCTTCTATATGAAAAAGAACTTTGGCATCATTTGTTGCTATACCAACATTTCCTCCGCCAGTTACCATAGCGATATTATTGGAGACACCACTATTAAATTCCAATGGTAATCCAGTAATTGCTTCACTTATTTGTATATTAGCTTGTAAAGTTCCATTAGTTTTAAAATCTATATGAGAAATATCATTTCCAGAATTATTCATATCACAATCGAGGATAATTCCACTAGTGGTATCGCTTGCTATATGTAATAAAGCAATTGGATTAGTAATTCCAATACCAACATTACCAGATGATGTAATTCTCATATATTCGGTTAATCCACTAATATTTTCATTTAAACCACCTGAAAATGCTATATCAGATGTTGTTCCGTTATATATACGGGTAATAGAACCAGTATAATAAGAATCTGAATGTTGCCAATAGATACCATTTTCATTTGTATTACTTTCTGTTTTAATAGATAATCCGTCATCATTTCCTACATAAAGTGATAATTTATTAGATGGAGTTGTAATACCTAAACCTACTTTACCATCTCCTTTAATAGTAAACATATTCCATACTTCGTTTTTTCCAATGTGAAAGTCAAAAGGGTCTGTTTTTTGTGAAATACCAACAGATATATCCCAAAAATTATTAATATCTAAGATTCCCGAATTTTCGTCACTATCCGCAAATCGTATAATAGAAGTAGCATTATTAGTATTTGTTTCTAAATCTTGAATAAGAAAAACTGGGTCTTCCCTTTTAATATGTAAATGTGCCTTTGGTACTAATGAGGCAGTATCTGAAATAATTAATCCACCCTCACCATTAATTTTAACATCAATATCAGACATTCTCAATATATCAATATCATTATCCCTTATAACCATTTCATTATTTGTATCACGAAATACATAATATAATGAATCTGAGCCAAATTGAACATTAGTAGTTGGAACTGACATCTAAATTATAATATAAATTATAAAAATATTTAAAAAATAAAACCATTATTATTATATTTTATTCATAATAATAGTAGTTGTATAAATTTGCTATATAAAATTAAATTAATAATCTAATTATTGTAATAAAATTTAAGTTGATTTGCAACCAACTTCGAAATCTCTTCTGTTAGAATCTGGGGAGATAGTGCTATTCATCCAAATAGATACTGGTACTTGTGGGTTAGATGGTTCAGATCTGATTTGTAAGTTTGCGTTTCTTAAAGATTGTCCAACGGTGTTAATACCAAGATGATATCCTGCTTCAATAAAATTTTTGAAAGCAAGAGAACCTTTACCTTTTGGGTTTACTTTAGCCCAAGCATTTGCATCACCATCTTTTGGTAATAATTCAGCAGCTTTGAGTTGTTTTCTTGCGGCAATACCTTCAGCAAGAGTTTTATCTTTTTGTGTTTCAGCAACTGGTTTTTCAGTTTCTGCTACTTCTGCGAATGGTTCAACAATTTCTGCATCTTCTTCTTCAAATTCTCCATCATTAATAAAATTTTCATTTTTACCACATTTTTGAATAAGATAAATTAAGATTACGGCGATTCCAACAATTAAAGCAATTTTTAATATATTTGAAGTATTCATTGGTTATTATATATAATGTATAAACAAAAAATTTTTGGTTAATTAATTAAATTGTTTAATTAATTACTCAAATTTAAGAAACAACTATATCTTTACATACTGATAATTTTTAATTAATATTATTTAATAATTCTTTTGTTTTATAATTTTTGGTTAAATTTTCAACTATATATTCATGTTCTTGTAAATAATCAATATCATCATCATCATTATAACTTTCACTATCAGACGAACTTTCAATAAAATGATATATATTTTTTTCTAGTTTACCTAATCCTATATTTTCTTCTTCTTTATTTATTTTAATTTGAGATATACTCCAATATGTTGCAAACTTATTTCTAGAAAATTGAATACCATTAAAACGAATTATTAAAGATATAATGTCATCTTGTTTAACACTACTACATGACACTCTTTGTTTTTCAGAATTATAAACTTCACATTCAAGTTCATCATCATCAAGTTCAATTGGTAGTGTAAGAATGGTATCCATACCTTTCAATTTTAAGAAAGATATAAACGATGAATCTAATGTATCACCATCAGATTCTATTCCAAACCATTTTGGATAATGTTGGTGAACACGATGTATACAAAGCATTTCTAAATTCATAAAAAAATTATAATAACTTTCGTCATCGAGTATTATATCTATTTTATATTTTCCATCGATGTTATAAAATCCAGATAATGTTTTTACATTTTTTAGTTGAATAAATGACGATTTATCATCTAAAAGAACAGATGATATATACTTATTATTTAATTTTTTAGGTAATTGAAAATTAAATTGTTCTATATCAATATCTTCACACTTTTTAATTGAATACATTATTATTTTAAATATATAAGTTAATTCAATTTGAATGAACGCAAATTTTATAAGACTATATAAAAATTACTTCTTCTTATTGTGTTTTGTCCAATTATATTTTTCCATAGAATTTTTTATTTTATTTATTTTTTTTGGCTTTTCTGTTTTTTTTTTCTTTTTATTTTCCTTTTTATTTTCCTTTTTATTTTTTCCTAAAACAACCCATTTAGGACTTATTGGTTTAATTGGTTTATTAATATTTTCGAAATATTTTAATCTCTTTTGTTCTTCCTTTTTTTCTTTATTTTCTAAATGAACTATATATCTTTCACCACGTTGACATAATTGATAAAAATGTTCAAAACGACAATTTTGTAAAATGGGAATACAATTATCATATATATGATCCCTTAATCCTTCATGAAGATCCCAACACTCGTCAAAATATTCTTCTTCTTTTAATTGTCGTTCCATCTCATAATATTCGTTTTGTGCCTTATTCGAATTATCTTGATCATCCCAATCATTATAATAACTCATTTTTTAAATTAAATTTCTATATTATTTTTATATATTAATAGTATTTATATATTATTATATATAAATGATAGGATAATAAACGGAAAACTCAGTCCCGATATATATTAAAATTTAATATTTTAATCAATTTAATAAAATTAGGAAAAAAATGTTGCAGCAAAATTATCATCAAAAAAGAATTTATCATTGTTTTGTTGATAATTTTGTAATGGTTGATTATAATCATTATCATGATTAAACTTACAATTTTTTTTGTTTCTACATTTTAGTCCATATCTACATTTCTTCTTAGATTTATACTCTTTTTTCTTCTTATTTTGAGAATTCCAATTTTTCTTTGGTAATTGTTCAGATTCCAAAAAATTATCATAGTTATATTGATTATTTGTTGTTCCACCTTTAATTCTAACTTCTTGTGTAATCTCTGCGCCTGATTTTTTATTTTTTAAATTTTTAGATATATGAATAAAATTATTTCCCTCTTGAAAATGTTTTGTTTCTTTAAAATCCTTATTTTCCCGAATTTGTTTAGCTGTTAAAACTTTGCCAGAAAAATTTTTAAATTTATTCATCATTTTTCCAAAAGTAGTCTTTTTTTTTTCATTAAATTGATAATTATTTTTATCTTCTTCTTCTTCTTCAAGATTGAAAACATTTCTTGATACTTTGTATCTATCTTTGTGTTTATATGAATTTGAATATGGTAGAAGAGACATTTTAATTATTATTATTAAATAAATGTATTAAAGTTCGATTTTTTTTTTATATTTATTGTATTTCAATTTCAATTTGTTCGTTTTCACTTAAATTTTGAATATTTTGAGATGGAGAATTACAATTTGAGTCATTTTTATTCAATTCATTATAAAAGTCATTTTTTGATATTCTCAAAATCCTACAATTTGATACAACTCTTGCTGAAAAATCAACAATATGTTCATTTATTGGTCTTGTATGATTTATATACGATTTATATACAGATTCAAAAATATCAGGACATAAAACAAACCATCTAGAAACTTCAGACAAAAAATTATTTTTACCAGAATGAATTTCTAATTTACCATCTAAAATAACAGACATAAAATTACTTTTTTCATTTTTTTTATATACCATTAAACCATTTTGTTCAATCATATCATATGGTGATTTTATCATTGTAAAATTTTTATTCGAATTATCTGGATATAAAACTTCAATTACTTTTGAATTTTGTATTAGATTTTCTATACTATTACTAGGTATAGTTCTAAAAAAATGATATGTATATTTTAAATGATGTACAACAGCTTTTATTTCTTGAGGGCTTATAAAATCTGGTTTTTTTCGTCTATAATCAAATAATTTTAATTTATTCATATCAAATTTACGATACTTATCTTGTTTATTTCTATTTAATGCGATATCTGTTTCATCAATAATATCAACCTGTAATATAAATTCTAATAAATCTTCTAAAGTAACTATTCCAACATTTTTTTCAGTAAATAATCCCATATTATTTGTTGTTTTTTCTTTTACAATAGCAATATGCCCCTTACCTGAACAAAAATCATTTAGCATTATATTTAATTTGTAATCAGTTGCTACTTTTAAAATTTGATGTTCAAATGTATTGATTATTGATGAAACAGGTATTTCATCTTCAGGATCTAATAAAATCAATTCTTTAACAAATAAAATTCCAACAATTTCTACATCTTCGTTTGAATTATTTGAAAATACAGGTATTCTACTATAACCTTTTTTAAAAATTTCTAATAATATTTCAAAATTTAAACGATCATTAATATTAATTTTATATACGTTATCCCAAGGCATCATTACATCTTTTACAAATTTTGTTTCTAAATTTAAAGCACCTGTCATTATATTAGCTACATTTGTTTGTAATTCTGCTAATTGTTCTGTTTCATGAATTTTAACCAATCTTTTTAATTCTGTATTACTATATATCATACCAACTTCATTACCAAAAAATTTATCTAAAATAAAGGACATTGGAAAAGCAATTGGAAATAAAATTATTAACAAAAAATGAGTAATCCAACGTGTTTTATAACCAATTAAAAGTGAATATCTGGAACAAGTTGATTGAGGTATAATTTCTCCAAAAATTACAATAATTGTTGTCGATAGAACTAAACCAATTATACCACTTGTAATATCAGCCATTATTATTGATAAAGCTGAATTAACTAATACGTTTCCTAAAAGAAGAGTACATAATAATTGATTACCTTTTTTTCTAATCGGGAGAATTGAACGAGCATATATAGAATCTTTTGTATTACCACTCATAATTATTTCTAATCCAATTGGATCTAAGCCAAGCAGTCCAAGTGTTAGACCAGAAAATAACCCCGAAAGACATATCAAGACAATTATTAATACAATTTCTATTAATGAAATATTTACCATTAAATTATTTAATTTAATATCTAATACATCAATTTTAAATTTTTATATAATAATTTATTATATAAAGAGTTAAATGATGAATAAATACTTATACACTTTTTTATTTATGTTAATAATTTATTTGATAATAGAAACTCTATCATCAATGACATATTCATTAATTTCTCGCCCTCAATGTAAAGAAGTTAAAAAATATGAATATGGCGGTCTTCATCCCGGCAATACATTATTGATAATTGGTAGTGTTCATGGTAATGAACCAGCCGGACATTACGCATTAAAAATATTGAAAAAAAAATTAGATACCAAACAAATAGAAGTTACAAATGGTAAATTAATATTAATACCAAATCCAAATTTTTGTGGAATTAAATATAATTATAGGCATGCACCAGGAGATAAGGATATAAATCGAGGATTTCCTAAAAGTTTAACTGAGGAATCGCATACTGAAAATAATAAAAAAATTGTTGACTATATTTCTAAAACAAATCCTGATATTATATTAGATTTTCATGAAGCATGGTCTTATTATAAAATGAAAGGTGGATCTTATGGTTCTACTATTATAATTCAAAAAAATCAAAATCAACATATAGTATCAAAATGTGTAAAAAGATTAAATAAAACGATTTCAAATAATTCTAAAAAATGGTCTATTGTTACCGATTTTCAAAATAATCCTGGCAGTTTAAGACATTATTGTAATATAATTAAAAAACAATATGTATTAGTAGAAACATCCGGTCAATTAAATGTCCAAAAATTAGACAAAAGAATAAATCAAAATATGACAATTATTAACACTTTCTTAAAAATGTTACATATAACAAATTAATTAGTTAAATCCATTATAGTTTTAATTACATCACCTTTATTTTTTTTTAAATACTTTATAGCCCTCCGTCGCGAAACATTTGCTTGTTGCATTACCATTTTAATATCATCTTCAGAATATACATTTGAATTATTTGAATTATTTGAATATCCTGATCCCCAATCACTAATATGGCGAGGTGGAATACCAAATGGATCACTAAAAATAATATAACTTTTCCCCATAGAAGATGAAGTACCAGTACAAACGTGATTCTCTTTCTTTTTTTTTGAATCATTATCATCATTATCATTATAACCATCAAATTGGTTCAAATATTTTTCAAAAATTTTATCACCATCATCCGAAGTTTTACTTTCAGCTATACGAAAAATCCAATTAATTGTAGAATCTTTTGTAAAAATATTTTTTAGTCTTTTTACATATTGTTCAGCACATTCTTTTGTAAATCCTAAAATTCGATAATTTTCAATTTCTTCATCGATATTCCAACTCTCCTTTAATTCAATATCTGAATAAATTTCAAGATATTTTCGGAATGTTTGAATTAAATTCAAATTCTGAATTTCATCATCAGTTAACTTATCTTGTAAAAAGTTGTAAATATGTCTAGATTTTAAACCAACATTTCTCATAAAATCTTTTTTAGCATAATATTCAGGTGTTTTTTGACAATTTTCCATTATTAATTTACTATGATATATATTTATTATTTTTTTTTATTTTCAATTTTTTCTTTTATTAAAAAATTTGACGAATTTTGTTTTTCGTTTGGTTATTTCTTTTTTTTCCATTTTGATATCATTCAAATTTGATTTATCAAATAGTTGTTCTTTCCAATCCAAAATTGTCCAATTGTTTTCAATCATAAAATTTAAACATTTTTCATACACTTCTTCAGTTGGGGTTATAATAGGAGAATATAAAATTCTCTTAACTAATTCAAACTCTTCTACTTTTACCCCCCTAGGAAGAAGCTTATTTATTTTTTCTCTATTACTTTTAATTCTACTCATTTTACCCAATGTTTGAGGAAATTCTATTCGTCTTCTTTTTGAATTTCTTGTTACATTTTCTAATAAATTTACCTGATAAGGAATTAAATTAAAATTTTGATTACTACGAATATTATATTCAAATAAATCTACATCACTCATTCGATCTGAACGATTAACAACTTGTTCTAAGTTATTACTAGTAGTAATATAATTATGTTCAATCCAATGACCATACATAAATTTATCTGAATAAATTATATCCTTCTTCATATCACTATCAACTTTGTTATTAAATAATAAATTAGAACCATCAAATATATTATATGCGATTTTCTTCTTATTATTTATCTTTTCTTTCCCTTCTTTCTTTTCTTTAGGAACAGGAATTGAATAAAATTGTAAATTTATTAAACAATACCTAATATCACATCTACTACTTTTTATTAAATTATTTATCAAATCTTCATCTACTTCTAATCCCTCTTTTTTTAAAAGAGATGATAAATAATTAAATACTTCCTTCTTTTTTGGATGAAATAATTCAATTGATGAACAATATTTCTTAATTGTTTTAATCTTCCTTTCATATTTATCACAACATGTCAATATAATAGGTATTTGTGTAACTTTCAATAAATCACTTATATATTTTATAAATCCTTGATCACTACCAGTAGAAATTTCTACATCATCAATTAATAATAAATTTTTTATAAATGGACTACTCGTTTCAACCAATAACTTAAATTTTTTCATTACTTTTCCATTTCTTTCATCAGAACTATTTAATTCTAATACATTGTATTTATATTTTTTGGCAACAACATGGGAAAGACAAGTTTTTCCTGAACCAGATGGTCCAAATATTAACATTCCCTTATTTTTAGATGAAGGTTTCCAGTCCTTTAACCAATCCTTTATTTTTTTTAATTCAAATAAATTTGAATTTCCTATAAAATTTTTTAATTTTTTAGGTTTATATTTTTCAATAAAAGAAATCGGTTCAAAATCTGGATTTAAATCTAAATTTGCTACGTTTTGTGTTAATTCAGATACAGATTTATCTTTTAAATTAATATTTTCAAAATTATCTGTTAATGTAGTAATTTCAGATAATTTTCTCTTTCGCTTTTTCTTCTGTTTTTTCTTTTCTATCATCTAAATTCTTAAGTATTCGAATATATAAATTTTCAATTTTTTTTTTATATTCATCTATCGTAGTTTCATTTGTTATACTATAATCACCCTCCATTTTAGTTGCATATTGTTCTGAGACATGAGTATCAGAACAAGATTTTTCTGGTCTGGTAACTTTTACGATTATTGCTCCCATTTCTTTTAATGCTTTATGCTCATCAGGAAAACGAATATCTGTAACAATTAAACATTTATTTGGATTTTTCTTTTTCCAAACATCATACCATATTTTTAAACGATACACCCAAAATGAGTTCCCAATTTTTTCAATTTTTGTACCTGGTACGATTTTTCCATATTGTTCTCGAACCAAATCTGTTCCAAATGTTTGAAACATTTGACGAGGTGATAATCCCCATCTTGGATCCATAACTTCTTTTAAATCTCCATCTATCTGTTCATCAGATAAACAAAACATTATTCGGCATGCTTCCTTTAAAGGTGATGCAAATGAACATTTATCTACTGTTTTAAATGTTTCTATTAAATGATCTGCAAAGGTATCTTTACCAGCACGTTTATTCCCACAAAGTCCGATTATCATAATTTATTATTATATTACTAATATGATAATTTTTCAATTTTAACTTTTAAAATAAATTCATCGCAATTCTGTAAAATTCTTCAATGTTTTCTTCATCAATACTTCTGATATTATTCCATAATTTATATTGATAAAATGCTTGCTTATACAATATTGTAAAACCTTCAACTATATTTAAATCTTCTCTATCTATTAATTTTACATTTTTTCCAACATATGCCATGTTAATTACGCAAGTATTCGGTTTCAAATTATCATAATTGATATTTACCCTCGGGGGAACACAGATGATAACTAACGAACAATCATTATTTAATGTCATACTTTCAACAAAATTATTGATAACAAAATTTTTAAGAGTTTTAGATGCTCTTTCTTTATTACGACAATAGATGTTACAAGGTATATTCAATTGATTTAAAGCATAGCAAGCTGCTTTCGCTGTTCCACCATTACCAACAATACACCCACTTGTAAATTTTTTACCAAAATTTTTAATCGCATCACGAATTGCTAACCAATCTGTATTATCTCCGATAAATTTATTGTCATCTGTTTTAATTATTGTATTAATAGCACCAATGTTTGTAGCATGTTCCGATAAAATATCCATATGAGGCATCATCTTTTCCTTTAATGGCATTGTAACAGAAGCACCATAAAAACTTGGACGCTTCATTACATTTAAAACATCTTCAACATATTTTGTTTCATATCTTGAATATATACAATTTTGCTCAAATTTATCAAAAACATAATTGTGAATAAAAGGACTTGGAGACTTTTTGATTGGAAACCCAAAAATACAATATTCTTTTTCTTTATTTTTTTGAATAACATTTCTTACTTCATTAATTTCTTTATAAGTTAATTGACCTGGTGCTGTTGAATCAATAAGACTTGATGTAACTGGTGTTAGGTATTTATTCATTACTCTGGTAAAACTACCTTCATCGCCAATAGCAATAAATATCTGTTTTATATCAAATTGTGATAAAAACTCTTTTGTTTTATCATAAATATCATATGAAACTACAACCTTTAAAATATCCGGTTTATGTTTTTTTAAACCATATTCAACATTGTGTTTTAAAATATTAAAATTCTTAGTATGAACAGAACCAATTACATTACAATGTCTTCTATCTTCAATTTCAAAATCAGAACTTAATTCATGATCAATATATTCAACACCCAATTTTATAAATAAATCAATTAATTTACATAATAATTTATTATCACCATCAAAATGCCCCCATTCTTTAGTACTTCTTGTTGTTAAAATTAATGGAACATTAACTATTTTTTGAACCCTACCAATTATAGTTTCAATATATTCGAAATTATCTTCTATTTTTGAACAAAAATCTACACGAAGTTCTAAAGCATCAGCACCCTCTGTCATTTCTTCCAAATTATGAAAATTTTCTCGGATCTGATTAAATGGAATACAAACAAAGTAACTATTCGGCAAAATTTCTCTCTTTTCATTAATATTTCTGAAAAATTTAGTAAAATATGATAATTGTTCCGAAATTCTCTTATGCGAACTTTTATATTTATAATTTGAAACATCTTCATAATAATCCTTACGTTTTGAATATAACTCTTCAATTGAAACTCTGTATGGTGCTTTTCTTTTTCTTTTCATGTAACGTTGTTTAATTGTAACTGGTGTAGTGTCAATATAAATAATTAAACAATTAGTTTGTTTTTTTAGATTTAATAAAAGTTTTCTTGATTTTTCATATTCAATAATTCCACCTCCAGTACTAATAATATCATATTTAGCGTAATTATCTTTTAATATTTGATATTCATATTCTCTGAACTTCTCCCATCCATATCTGTTTATAAAATGTTCTGGTTTAGATTCATAAGTTTGTTCAAATAATAAATCACAATCACAATAGGTTAGTGAATATAATTTTGATAATTCTTTTGCTACATACGATTTACCACTACATGGCATACCAACTAATATAATTGGTTTTTTTGATATGTAATTCCAGTCTGTTGATTTCTTTTCTTGTTGTTTTTTTACAATTTCATTCTGTAATCCCAATAATGACATATCCTTCCAAAAATTAGGGTATGTCTTATTTACACAGATATAATCTGAAATAACTAATTCATCCATTGAAACACTTAATAATGAAAAACTCATTGCTATCCGATGATCATCATGACAATTTATAAATATATTTTTTAACCTCTTTTGAGGGTTTCCATTTATGGTTAATTCTAAATTATCCAATTTAATATCAACTCCTGCTTTTTTCAAATGATTATATAAAACATTTATCCGTTCACATTCCTTTACATTTTGATTATCAATATTAATTATTTTTGTTACTCCATCAGATAATGCTGCTAAAATACCAATTGTTAAAAATGTATCCGATGAATCCATATCTATTTCTCCAATACCTTTCAAATTATGAACGTAATTACTAATCTTTGTTCCATTTTCATCACATGTTAAATCAAAAATTCCAAATTTTCTCATAACTTCTGTTGAATAAAATAAATCACCTTGAATATTGTTACTTGTTAAATTTGGAATGTATAATGGTATTTTATTAATAATTGAATAAGCAATTGGGTAACTGCAGGAAGAAGCATCTGCTTCAATGTTATATGTTTCCGGATTATCATATTTCTGATGCTTGATAGTAAAATGTTTTAAATCTGATTCATAATCGACCTTTAATCCAAACTTGTTCATAATTTTCAAAGTCATTTCAATGAATTTAGCAGAAACTAGCTTGTTTAGTACATTTATTTTTAATCCTCCAAGAATTGATGGGGCAACCATTAATAATCCAGTTAAATATTGACTGCTAACAGAACAATCCAAAAATATTTCGCAACTTTTAAAATCAGTATTTCCTTCTACTCTAATAGGAGGATTTTTTCCATTGTTTTCAGCAGAAATATTAATACCATAAATTTTTAATGCTGATACTAAATTTCCAATTGGTCGTTGTTTCATTCTTTCTACTCCTGTTAAATTTACAATTCCTTTATTAAGAATAATCATTAACGAAGTTAAAAATCTCATAGATGTTCCAGAATTGCCAAGAAATAATGTTCTTTCACCTTCAAAATCAATATTACCAATACTTCCAACTACCATAATATCATTACCTTGTAATTCAATATCAATTCCTAATGTTTGTAATGCTTTTATCATATGTAATGTATCATCGGATAGTAATGCATTTTTTATAATACATTTTCCTCTACCGAGTGATGCTAAGATTAATACTCTATTAGTTTCACTTTTTGAACCAGGGCCATAGTAAATAATACGTTCATTAATATGTTGATGACTAAGTTTTCTTTGAATTGTGATACATTCTATGATTTGATTTAATGTACATTTTTTTGTGTATGAATGTCCGATTTCATCAATCAAAACAATTCTACCATCTTTCTTATCATGTTTCAAATATTTACATATTTCTGAAATTTCAAAATTTTTGCATTCTGTAGGCAGTTCATATTTTCTAATACATTCAATAATTTCATTTCGAATAGTAATTGGAACTAGATACTCATTATTTTCTTTTAAGCGTGTCTCTAATATCATACCAATCCCAACGGCATATCCATGTTTTAATCCTTGTGAATATTCGATAATATGACCAATGGTATGTCCGAAATTTAAGTGTTCTCGCGGACATGGGAGTTGGATATTGTTAGCAACTGCAGTATCATAAGCATCTTCTTTAACAATCTTCATTTTAGTAGTAGATGTTATTTGAATAATTTTGAACATCAAAAGTTTATCATTCAAAACCGAGTCAATATCATTTTCAATCAAAATATTCCATAAATTTTTATTATTAATAGCAGCAGTTTTTATAATTTCTGCAAATCCATTTATTACTTCTTCACGTGGTAATGTATTAATAAAATCCATGAATATCAAAATATATTTTGGATTATAAAATGCTCCGATTAAATTCTTCCCGAAATCGTTATTGATTCCTGTTTTTCCCCCAATACTCGAATCCACCATAGCCAAAATAGTTGTAGGAATTTGAATAAAATCAATTCCGCGTTTAAATGTAGATGCTACAAATCCAGCCAAATCGCCAACAACTCCTCCTCCAAGGGCTACTACACAAGATTTAGATTTTTTTATGTTATTTTCGAACATAAATTTTTCAATATTAAGTTTTGATTCTAAACACTTAGAACCCTCTCCATGAGAAATTTGATATACTAAAATAGATATTCCTTTTGATTCATAATAATTTTGAAGTGAAAGAATTTCTTCTGAATAATAACGATATACATTATCATCTGTGATTATAACAATCTGATTATAATCATCAAGAACTTTTAGTTCTTTCAATTTTGAAAGTTTTGAATTATATATATTAAAAATTGGTGTTGTCATTATTTAATATTAATTATTGATTAATGTTTAAATTAAATAAATGACAATATTATAGATATAATATAATATGAATACTGATAATTTATCTGAAGAATATATCAAAAAAAAAAATTTTTTAAGAAATTTGGGCTTAAAATTAGCATATGTTTTCAAATTTTTAGATGATGAATTGACTGAAGACGAAAGAGAAAATTTGAATTTTATTCAAGTCTTTCGCAAGTATCTAAGTACTTTCCAGAATATAGAACTGAATGAATGTTGGACAATCGAAGAAGAAATAGAAAACTATCGTCGATTAGGTTTTACTTTGAAATCTGCAACGAAGTACGTTAGTAAATTAAAAAAAGTTTATACGAAAGATTCAACGATTAATTGGATTTATAGAATTGCAGAAAGTAAATCTGTTCCTGATGGTGATAAACTATTTGAAAAGCATTTAGAACAATTCGATGAGAATCTTAAAAAGAAAGATGAAAAATCAGAAATATCTAATATAACAAACTGTCAGCAATGCTTAGCTTTTAGCAAAGAAAATGAAAAATGTAATATGTGTGAAATGGTTTGCTGTAACAAATGTAAATCAGGTCTAGAAGAGACTTGCTATGTTTGCGATTATATGATCAATAATTTTTAATCTAGTTTCCAATTGATTTCATCTTTACCTAATTCTTTTAATTTATTATTAATCTTACTAAAAATTCTTGAACCATTAAATGAATGATAATTACCCATGCCTCTATAACATCCTAATGGGGATGGATGACTTGACGCAAAAATATGATGTTTTTCTTTATCAACTAAATCCATTTTCTTTAACGCTGAGCGTCCCCATACTACAAAAATAACATCTTCAGTATTCTCTGATATATACTTGATGACAAAATCAGTAAATGGTTTCCAGAATTTATGAGAATCAGAACTTCCCTGGACGACACTGAGTTGTGCATTAAGTAAAAATACGCCCTGTTTCGCCCATTCGCTTAAATCGCCGTGTTCTCCATTTTCAATATCTAAATCATTTTTTAATTCTTTAAAGATATTTTTTAAACTGGCTGGAATAGAGCATCCTTTATTAACGCTAAATGCTAATCCATTCGCAAAAGGTATTTTCTTTTTACGGCAAAGCCCCGGATATGGATCCATCCCAACGATACATACTTTAATTTTATTGAATGCTGTCAATTTAAAAGCATTTAATACTTCTTCCTTTCTTTTAGGAAACACATTCAAATTCACTTGCTCCACCAGTTCACAGGATTCATTATATTTATTAATAATATTTTGAAAGTAGAGTTTTTCAAATTCTTCTTTCAGTATATCATCCCAATCATTTCCTACTGTTGTAATCATATTACTTATTAATTATTTTATATATATATTTTCAATTTTATAACTCATTATATTTAAGCCAAATATAATTTTTAAATATTTTATTTGGATCATTTTTTGTTATAATTCTTTGTAACGAACTTAAATTTATATTACATTCTTTTGTGGCTTGAAGAATACTGTCATAAATTTTTATAGTATTTCCATCAACATCTTTTTGTACTATCTTTGTTCTACATTTAACTATTCCTAGATCCATTACATTTTTCATACATTCACTTTTTGTAGCCCATTTTAAATTAGAAACTTTATTATTTTTTTTATTTCCATCAATATGACATATATATTTATAATTATTTGGATTTTTTAAAAAATATTCCGCAACAAGTTTATGAACTGTATGACGTTTATAATTTATTTTAACTCTATGATAATTTGAATTATTTGATAAAACTCTAACCATATTATTTGTATCTTTTACTCTGCCATAATTAGATACATATAATCCATTTGTCATTTTTCTCCATTCTTCATTTTCCATATCAATTGCTTCTATTTGTTTTCTAGGTTTTGTAGGCACACTATTTTTTGCCTGCTCTTTATAAGATGCCCATCTTAAATTTTCTAACCGTTACATTAACCTTTCTCAACATTTATCAAAGATAAATGTCGGGAGGTCTTATGACTCGTAACCAGCCAGTTCTTTTAACAGAATATTTCTTGCACCATTTGTATCTCGATCTATTTCAATACAA
>Ga0257107_1000448_pt1 | contig 15613 bp, 22 predicted proteins | sample LP_taG_2_FD_190178 | JGI IMG/M metagenome (GOLD analysis project Ga0257107, IMG submission 190178) | Marine microbial communities from Northeast Subartic Pacific Ocean, Canada - LP_J_2011_P26_500m | ecosystem: Environmental > Aquatic > Marine > Oceanic | place: Canada: Northeast Subartic Pacific...
AACAATAGCTGGTGCTGCTAGAACAGGAGAAACTGAAAAGCTTAAAGGAATTACTGAAAACGTCATAGTTGGAAGTCAGATTCCAATTGGTAGTGGAACAGTAGATCTGTATATGCAAGTTGCAAAGAAAAAAGGCTAGTCTAATTGACAAAGAAAAAACCTAACGAAATAAAAAAACCTGACAATCCAAAGAGTTTATCTGCATTTTTAAAAAAAAGGGCACCAATATACCTGGGTTTGATAGGATTATTCATGATTTTTGCATATCCTGCACTTACAGAAAAAAATCTAGAATCATTATTACCAGATAACTTTGATGAAGAACAAAAAAAGGCAATAGATTTGATCAAATCATACAAAGGAATTAACGAAAAAGGAATGACTGTATTGGAGGTTATTGAGCAAACAATTCTAGATAAGTATCCAGATGAAAAAATTTTTGACAATGAAGACACATCAGCTGATATTATAGTGAATAGATTAGACGAAAATAATTCAGGACTTACACATAAAGTAATATTCCAATTTCATGCACAAAACCAATCTATAGAATATGGTTGGAATGTGAACATAGACACATTAGATATTTTTCCCTTAGATACAGATTCCAGAAAAATACAACAAACTGTTGACTATTTTGATTAAATTCTTACCTAGGTTTTAATTATCAAAAAATTTTGTATTAATATGAAAACCAAACTAGGTGTAGAATTCGAAATTGATTTTGCTCATACACTACGTGGTCATCCAAAATGCGGGAAGCCACATGGTCATACATCTAGAATAATTGTTGAGGTTGAGGGTGATGTAAAGCAGGGTGATTCTTACCAAGATAATATGGTTATTGAATTTGATCAAATGAAAAAGACATGTTGGGAAACCATATCAGAATTAGATCACAGAGACTTAAACGAGCTTTTTGATTTTCCAACTTCAGAAAATATAGCAGCATGGATTTTTGAAAAACTAAAAGATAAAGTTCCAGTTTCTTCAATAAAATTTTTTGAAGGAACTAACAAGTACTGTGAAATAACAAAAGATTAGCCGTAATACTATGGTCAAATTGTAGGATCATTTTTTATACTAATGGTAAAGCGTTTAGACATGAATCACATAATCTCTAAACTTGGGGCTATGATGTTAATTGGCGTTTTAATAACATCAGTTGGTACTACACAAGTATTTGCAGATTGGGATAAGACAGTTTATTCTGCCATTCAAGGAACAATACCAATTGTAGACGGCGAAAACTATACTACAAAAAATAAAATTTCATTAGTTGAGGCCATGGCTATTGCAGAGAATATACTACCAGATAGTAAGGCGTTATATGGAAAACTTACTGTAATTAATGGTTATTTGGTTTACAAAGTTTTCATGAGTAATGACGATCGTGAGTATAACAAAATTCTAGTTGATGCTGGAAGTGGTGACGAACTTTATGTTTCTGACGTAATAACAAAGAACTCCTACAAAAAGAAATATCATAATGATAAAACACACAACAAAAAGATGAAGGACTACTTTAAGGGAATGACTCCTGAGCAAATTGCTGAAAAGAAGAAGCAATTTAAAGAAATGGGTGACACATGGAAATCAATATCACTTCAAGACAGAGCATTCATGATTCTTCATTTCATGCAAATGAAAATGCAATGGGATACAATGTCAGATGATGAAAAAGCAGTAAAGAAATCAGAAATGAAGAAACAATGGAAAGAATATTTACCAATGTCTCTGGAAGAAAAAAAGCAAAAACTTACTGATTATATCCAGTCCCTAAGAAACTAGTTTCTCTAGAAACCTTCTTTAATTCATCTGTTATACATAATCTATTGAAGATATCTAGTTCCTTGACTAAAGCATTAAATGGCCAAATTGCCATGGAGGCTAATGCTGTAAGTAGTTATCTTGCTGCAGCTTCTTGGTGCGAAATTACTGGATATGATGGTGCTGCAAGTTTCTTTTATGCTCAAGCAGAAGAAGAGCATCAACATATGCTAAAATTTGTTCATTTCCTTAATGGTCAAGGTGTAGGAGCAGTAATACCTGCAACAAAACAACCACCAAAGACATACAAATCAATAGAATCAATTTGTAAAACTGCACTAAAAAATGAACAAGGAGTTACTATAGCAATTAACAAAATGGTTGACATTGCACAGAAAGATAAGGATCATAACACATTCACTTTTCTACAATTCTTTGTCAATGAACAAATTGAAGAAGAAAAACAGTTTGAAACTATTTTACAAAAATTCAATCTATTGGGAAGGGATAAACTAGCTATCTATGAGATTGACAAAATCTTGACTGCAATGACAGTATCATCAACTTCTGTAAATTAATTATTCTTCCAGTTTAGTTGCTTCTTATCATATTCTTCTCTAGAGTATGATGGTTTGGCTGGAACACCAATTACAACGGTATCAGGCGGAACATCTTTTGTTACTACAGCTCCCATTGCAATAACACTATTTTTTCCTACTGTGACACCTGCTTTAATTACAGCTCGACTTCCAATTATTGCATTATCTTCTATTGTCACTCCAATTAATTTTTCACTTGGAGGAAATGGATCATTTGTTAATGATGCTGATGGACCAATGAAAACATTTTTTCCTATTCGTGACATTGGTGGAATGTAAACCAATCCTTCAATCATTGTGTTTTCACCAATTTTAACATCATAGTCTACATGTGTCAATGATCCTATCTTGACGTTGTTGCCAATTTCAGTATTATCTCCAACATATGCAAAATGCCAAATCTTGACATTGCTCCCAATTTTTGCTTTATCAGAGATGAAATTATTAATCAATTTTCTTTACACATGCCATGGATTACCATTTTTAACAATTTTCTCTGGTAGTGATTCAGTATTATTTTTTAGAAATTCAACATCTTGTTTTTTATCACGAAGTTCATCAGGCAGCATAATAGGGATCTCTTCAATGATTGGAAAATATCTAGAGCATTCTGTACAATAAAGCGCTCCTTCAATAACCAATCCATCTTTTTCATTAATATCAAATTCTTCTAGTGGATGATGTTTACAAATTGGGCATGCTAGGATGTCAAGTAGTTTTTTGTTCATTTTATATCCAGATAAATTGGAATTCCTTTTTGACTAGATAAAAGAGCTGCTTCTGCAATCCTTGTAACATTTACAGCCTCTTCAGGCTTTACCACCAATTCCTCTTTCCTTTCTATAGAATCTAAAAAATTTCTAATTTCTAATGAAAGTGGCTCTGCTTTAGGTTCTTTAGGAGTACTCGAGCCATTTTCAGTCTCAATACGAATCTCTTGTGTAATAAAGTCTGAAAAAATTCTCGCATCAGTACACACTGCATTAAAATTTCTGACACGAGTTGGAGTAATCCAATTTGATGAGATCGTTGCAATTCTATCATCCTTAAATCCTAGCATTATTGTTGCAAAATTCTCATGCTCATGATTAATACTTCCAGATTTTGCAAAAACCAACTCTGGAGTTTCATCAAAAAGCCACATGGCCGTATCTATATCATGTACTGAAGTATCATAAATAATTCCCACATCTTTGATGTGGGATGGCATTCTATGTTCACGATAAAACTCTAATCTAATTAACTCTCCATATTCTTTAGACTTCAGAATTTTTTTTACATGCGTCACTGCTGGATTAAATCTTTCTATGTAACCACACGTTAGAATAACCTTGTTTTTCTTTGCTTTTGCAACAAGTTCTTCTCCATCTTCAGAAAGGTATGTCATTGGTTTTTCAATAAACACATGTTTCTTTTTTTCTATCAGTTGTGTTGCAATTTCTGAATGAGTTGACGTTGGTGTACAAATAAACGCCCCATCAAAATCTTCGTTAATCATAATTTCATCTAATGAATCATAATAATTCACATCATATTTTTCCCCAACTTCCTTTGCCCTTTCCTTATTCATGTCACATATAGCTGAGAGGACACCAAATTCAGATAGTACTCTACTATGATTTTTACCCCATCCACCAGTTCCTATTTGTATAATTTTCAATCTAATACACCGCAGTTAACCACTTTGCAAATTTTTTGTTTTTATTCATTACTATGTCAGTGTATGCCTCCATGATCATTTTTGTCGTTATTCCAAGTTTTCCACTCCCAATTTTTTTACGCTCAATTTTGATTATGGGTGTAATTTCAGCAGCAGTACCAGACAAGAAAACCTCATCCGCAGACATAAGTTCTCCTTTAGAAATTTTCTTTATTTTGGTTTTTAACTTCATTTCTTTTGAAAATGAAATTATTGATTTTCGTGTTATTCCGTCTAATGCGGATGAACTCAATGGCGGTGTAATTAAAATATCATTTTTGACCAGAAAAATATTTTCACCCGGCGCTTCACTTACATCACCAAATCTATCCAAAAGTATAGCTTCGTCAAAACCTCTACCTTTTGCATCTTGAGTGGCTAAAATTGAATTAAGATAGTTTCCACCCATCTTAGCTTGAGTTGGAGTTGATATGTCAGAAAATTTTCTCCATTTTGATATGCATGCAGTGATTCCATTTTTATCAAACAAATCACCAAAAGGAAATGAAAACATTGCAACATGTGTTGGAGCCCTTTTTGTCACATGAAGATTAATTCCATATTGACCAACAAAATAAAATGGTCTTATATAGCACGAACTCTTTATTTTGTTTTTTTTACATATCTTAATTATTGCATTTTTTATTTCTGCATCAGAGAATCTTAATGAAATGTTATAGAACGCACCTGAATTTCTAAAACGTCTTACATGATCATTTAGTCTGAAGATAAACAAATTATTAGAATTCCAGTAAGCACGAATTCCTTCAAAGATAGATGTGCCATAATGTATAGCATGAGTTGTTACTGGAATTATTGCCTTGTTTTTTGGAACAAATTTTCCATCAAACCAAATGAATTTTGAAATTGATTTCACAAGAAACTTTGAAGATGTGTATAATTAATCTATTTTGAATTATATCCTTCTTTTGGAAATTTCATCCCTGCCACTCTCATAGTATGGTCATCTGATGATGCAAAACTAGTCACAACACTCCAATTATCCTTGATAATTTCCGAAACTCCTTTCGGTACATTTTTCTCCCATTCTAATTCCTTATCTAATACTGCATTGTACATATCATTCTTAACTGAAGAGGCTGATAATTCTCTTCTAGTCCCAATTTTTGGTTTTAACCTGTAAAGCTTTAGCATAAGCCCCTCCGCCTTATCACCAGTGTATGTATAGTAGTCATCTCCGATATCATGAAGAATTTCTTTTCTTAAACTCCATGATTTTGGAGAAATTAATGGGGGAAAATATTTTTTGAATGGTGCATGAAATGTATAATTTGAAGAAACATTTACAGAATTTCCAAATACAGATTCGATCATTTTTCTTCTAATATCAAAACTAAATGGAAAACTTTTGCTATTGATCTCTTTTTCTTGAACAAGAAAACGTACAGGCATAATAACTACTTCATCGTTTTTTTGCAACTCTGTGATTATATCCACGTGAGCATTTGTTAATGGGTTTAGATGTGCTAGATATATCGCAATTGTCATACACTTTTACATATTTTGATATATTTCAATGATTGAGTAACTAGAAACATAACAGATCTCATTTTCTTTAGGATTTATGGTGCTAATCTTAAAATTCAAGGAATTTTGATGTAGTTTGATGCCTGAGGAAGAAAAAGAGGAAAAAGTTGAAGAGCCAACATCAGTTTCTGAGGCTGAGGCACAGGCTGCAAGAGCCAAAGCAGAACTAGATGAGGCAAAAGAAAATGCAGTAGATCCAACCAGTAATGCAAAACCAGAAACAGTTTCAGATGCTTTAGATGCATCAGAAGAATCACTCACATCTGCAGAGGCAGTTGCTGTTGCAGAGGCAGCATATGCAAAATCACAATCTAAATTAGAAGAAGTAAGAAAGGCATCAGAAGCAGCATGGGCGGCAGAGTATGAAAAGGCAAAGGCATCAGTTGTAAAAACTGAATCTGGTGAAACTTTTACTGATAAACGTAGTAGAGAACGTATTTTTCGAAGAGAAATGGGGGAACCAGAATTTTTCTATAATCAACAATTAGTAGCCCCACCAAGACCAGTTCTCACTCAAAGTGAGGAAGAGGAAATTTCAAGGAAAGTACTGATTCCAACTGATCAAACTCCAAAATATGATCCACAGAATACACTGAGTCCTGAATATGGTGGAACGTCTAACTATGAGACTGGAATTCGCAGTTTGGTAGATGAGAAGAGGGAAAAACTTGAACAGTTAAGAAATGATCCTGAGGCACATCTTGATGATGTTGAAAGAGCAGAACAAGATCTCAGATATTTGGATTCTCTTTGTGAAAATTTTGATCAGGGCATGAATGTTTTTCGTACAGCCAAAGGTGGAAGGGCAAAACTACGGGATTGACGGTGTGTTAAATGGTTGAAGAAAACTTTGTTCTCATAAATGCACGAATAACTTTCAAAAACATTCCATTGCATAAGTTGGCTCACTTTGCATTCAAAGATGTTAGTGTAGCACGTGAATCATTCATGAAAATTAAAGATGTTTCAGAATGTGTGATTATTCAAACTGCTAGCAGAGTTGAAGCATATATTGTCATGAATAGACCAAAGGGTGACATTCCGGATGGGCGAAGACTTGATGGTCAGAATCTTGTCATAAATAAGATACAAGAAACTTGGGTTGCAAATTCAGAATTAGAACAATGGGACATCGAACATTTTGATCAAACTTTTGAGGTATATATCAACACCAATGTTTATGAACATCTACTTAGGTTGGCATGCGGTTTAGATTCACTTGTTGTAGGCAAAGAAGAAATTCTTAATGAAATAAAAGAATCAATCCAAACTGCAAGATCAACTAAACATTCTGGTAAGATATTGAATAAATTATTTGACAGTACAATTAGAATTGTAACTACTATTAGAAATTCTTCCAAAGTATCTGAAAACACACTTTCAATTGGTGATGTTGCCGTTAAGATGGCAGAAGAAAATGCAGGTATTGATGGTAAGAAAAAAGTTCTATTGATTGGTACAGGAGAAACGGCTGGCATGGTTGCAAAGACCATGAACAAAAAAGGATATGCATTTGACGTAACAAGTCAATTAATTGAGCGAGCAACAGATTTTTCAAAAATATTAGGTGGAAATGCTGTAGCATTTTTGGATGTGTTAGCAGGATTTGATAAATATTCCATTATTATTGTTGCATCCACTGCTGATTACTTCATAATTACATTTGATAAAATTAAACGAGTTATGAAAAATTACAAGAAAGGAATGCTTATTCTAGATATATCAGATCCTAGAGCAATTGAAGAGACTGTAACAAAGGTTCCTGGAATCAAATTGCTTTTCAGAGATCAAATCACTGAAATGGATGATGAAAAACTAATGGAAGCACTGAAAACAAAGGTTTCATCTGTGGAGGCATTAATTGAAAAAGAAGTACCAATTTTGGAAGCAGCAATGAAAAATCTCGAACCAGAGTCAACTGTAAGAGACGTTATTGCCAGTGTAGACTCTATAAGAGAAAGGGAATTACAAAAGGCATTGTCCCAATTAGGTCTAAAAGATAAAAAACGGATAAAAATTATCGAAGATTTAACCAAATCAGTGGCTGAGAGTATAGTTTCTGTTCCAATCCAAACACCAGAACCAGAATCAAAATAATTTTTCTCAATTCATATAACGTTACAAATTTGGCACTCTATGGTCAAAGTTTCATGTAGTGACTATGGATTTGACTGTGACTTTATTTTAGATGATGGAATTGAACATGCAGTTAAAAAATATAATGAGCATAGTGAAGAAATACATGGAATAGAATATGTAAAAGAGGATCTAGAACAACGATTTCTGGAATTAGCAAATTCACAATAGTTGAAAAATCGAATTAGAATTTCAAAATAATTTGACTAAAGCTAGATATAGCGCTCCATCAACATCATCCGATATGGCGAAATTGGTCTGTGCAGATTATGGATATGACTGTAAATTTGTAGTTGAGGGCGAATCTGATCAAGTTGCCGAAAAATTTCGAATCCATACTGAAGAAGAGCATGGCATTGATTATTCCAAAGAAACACTAACAAAATTCATGTTAGATAATAATTATTAGAAAAAAATTTTTTTTTATATGTGTTTATCCGTATGATTCAAACTTTACAGAAAAGTTTCCATCCTCGTCTTTGTCTTTTTCTATCCTAAATCCAGCAGGTTTCAAAAAGTCCATACAGCCATCAACTGTTCCTTGCCAACCACACACATAGAAAATTGTATTCTCTGGAGTGACCTTTTCACCAACAAGTTCTTCAAGAGGTGACAAACCATTACTTTTTGGTCTCAAAAATGTCTCAACACGTCCAGTTTGACCCTTCCAAGATCTGTTAAACCATTCTTGTGGTCTACTAACTGCTGCAGCATATCTAAAATTCCATTTGTCTCTTCCACGTTCCTCACTTTCTGCCTCCAAATCCGTTAATTCATTTTTGTAACTAAGTTCATCCACATAGCTGGAACCATGTAGTACAACAAGCTCTCTTTTATCACCTACATCATGTAAATGTCTTGCAAATGCAACAAATGGGGCTAATCCAGTTCCACCACCTACACAAACTATTCTTCTATTATCTGGCTCACCATTAGGTAGTGTGTCATTAATTATCAAAGCATTTCCAGTTGGTGGAATGTATGACACTTCATCACCTACACCTGCATTAAACAATGCAGTTGTAACACGACCAGGTAATGGTTTACGAACCCATCTTATTACAAATTCATAATATTTTTTATTTTCAGGATGTGATCCAAGTGAATATGCTCTACGAACTATCTTATTGTTTTCACTAGGAATTGGCATTCCAAGTGTAAGGAACTGACCAGTTTTGTAATCTGGTACAACTCCATCTTCTGGTACAACTCTGAAAATGCAAAGATCCTCCTTCAATAATTCGACGTATGTGATAATTCCTTTTTTATCTACTGCCATACTCGTTTCATCTGAATTAACAGGTTAATAAGTTTCATTGAAATAAGTCTGACCTAACAGAAATTATATAAATTAAGTTAAATGTTGGTACACTTTTACAAAATCTGTTTCATTCTTAATGTTTGAAATGGGCCGGTCGTTCAGCCTGGTAGGATGCGCGCATGGCATGCGTGAGGTCAAGGGTTCAAATCCCTTCCGGTCCACCATTTAATTTTTTTTTTAATATTTTTCTAAATTCAGAATCTTGTTGTTTTTCTAATTCAATTATTTCTGCATCTGAAAATTCTTCGTTAACTAAGATCAATGCATGCGCTGCACTTTTTTTTACTTCTACATTAGAGTCAAAAATACCTTGGCGGATTTCCTCACTTGCATTTTTTGCTCTAAGATGCCCTAATGCACCAAATGCACATGATCTAACAATACTATTAGAATCGCTTGTAAGTTTGAGAATAAACTCTATCGCATTTTTGTTATTTCTATTTGCAAGTATAAGAGAGCAAAACGCTCGAATGTTTTTACTCGTTTCACTCAAACTATTTATGAGTATTTTAGAGATATCGTTCTCATTAAGATATAATGCACTAAATACTTCACCTCTAATTGTAATATCGTCATCATCCAATAATGAGATCATTTTTGTGATAATTTTTTCATCTGTAATCTGACTTAATTTTGATAGTGTAATGATTTTCTTATTATTATCTAAAGAATCCATCTCTCTTAGAATTGAGTCATTTTCAATAATCAAACCTTCATCCATACTGACTATTAGATTCAACCATTATGAATTTTTCAAAATCAAGATCTTAGATTTAAATTATCCTCATACTACTTTTTTACATGTCGACCGAACAAAGAGATACAGTATTTATCGGTAAGAAGCCAATAATGGCGTATGTAACATCTACGTTAATTCAATTGGCAAACTTACCTTCAGTTAGCATCAAAGCTCGTGGTATGAGTATTGGCCGAGCAGTTGATGTGGCACAAATAATTTCAAGAAAAACAGAAAACGCCGGATACATTATTGGTCAGATTTCTATAGGCTCTGAATCCTTAGAGTCACAAGACGGAAAAATAAGAAATGTTTCAACAATTGCTATCGAAGTAAAAAGAACAAATAATTAATCTTTTTACTAGTTTTCTTTTTTATTTTGAATATCTTTTTTCTATTTTATTATATTTTGATAATTCTACAATATCATTAAATTGATTGAAATGTACAAGATTATTTTTTAATTTCATAGTGGTTCCTTTATTTTTTAATTCATGTAAAATTTTTAGTGTTGCAAATGTATTTGCATATAGAATTGATAATGGATACAAGATAATTTTGTATCCCATTTTATTCAAATTTTTAGCAGAACTAATGGGAGTTGCTCCACCCTCTATCATATTTGCAACTAATGGAGCATTAATTGATTTGCCAATTTTTTTCATCTCTTCAAGAGATTTTGGCGCTTCAACAAAAATTACATCTGCACCTATTTTTTTATAGTAATTTCCTCTTTCTATAGCATTATCTAGACCTTCAGTTGCTCTTGCATCAGTTCTAGCAACAATTATGAAATCTTTACTTGATTTTGCATCAATTGCAGATTGTAATTTTTCTGCATATTCTTCTTTTGGAATAACGTCTTTTCCCTTCATATGTCCACATCTTTTTGGCCATTTCTGATCTTCAAGAAATACACCTGATACACCAGATCTTTCTAATTCTTGAATTAATTTTCTGACAGTTAATGCATTTCCATACCCAGTATCAACATCAACAATTAATGGTACTGAAATAGCATTTGATATCCTTCGTGCATTATCTAGTGTTTCAGTTGCACCAATAAACCCATAATCTGGCATTCCAAGTAAAGTGGCTGATGTACCATAACCTGTTTGGAACATTGCTTCAAAACCAACCTTTTGTGCAATCTTTGCTCCAATTGCATCATAAACTCCTGGGATTACGAGAGGTTTTGTTTTACTGTTAATTAGGTTTCTAAGCTTCTTCATGAATGATAATCCTACAGGCTTTATTTATTAATTAATTCAGTTTTAATCTTATTTAGACTTTGAAATACCATCAATTTTTTTTAGTTCAGACTCTAGAAATTTTCTATATTTCTCAGCTTCATTTTTAGTCATCCTTTCAACATTTGAACTTAATAGATTTCCCAAAATTGTTACTCTTTCTAAAATATCCATTGCAACGAATCTGCTAATATTGCCAACACGGAAAATTGTGTCTAATTGCTTTTTTACAATATTATTAAATGAACCAAGATCATCTAATGTGGTTTTGCCTTTTTGAGATACTTTGTACTTACCATCTTTTGTTTCTTCTATTAGTCCTTCGTCCAATAATCTACCTAACAGTGGGTAGATCAATCCTGGCGATGGTTTCCATCTACCACCACTTTCCTCAACAGCCGTATTGATAATCTCTTTTCCTGTATGTGGTTTTTTTTGTAGTAGTTCAAGAATATAATATCTCGAAAAACCTCTGGGTACTGAACTTCCAACTCTTTGAAACCAATCTGAAATCATCACTAGTGATATCGCTAGTGATATATATTAAAGCTTCGATCCATACGATTTTGTTATAATACATAAGTAACCTATTTGAAATTTAGACATTAGATGTCTGGTTCTATAGAATATGACTTGGTAATTGCAGGTTCAGGTATTGCAGGACTAAGAGCTGCAATAGAGGCTGCGAAGAAAAGCTCAAAAATTAAGATTGGCGTCATTGCAAAAACTCAAGTCATGCGTTCTCATTCTGTCTCTGCTGAAGGTGGAACTGCAGCAGTTATACAAGAAGATGATGGTGACACTGTTGAATCTCATATTTATGATACAGTAAAAGGAAGTGATTTTTTAGCTGATCAAGATGTTGCAGAAAGACTTTGTCAAATGATGCCAAATGAAATATTTCAGATGGAGCATTGGGGAATGCCTTGGTCAAGAAAGGATAATGGAAAAATTGATCAGCGGAACTTTGGCGGTTATAGTTATCCACGAGCAACCTATGCAATTGACAAAGTTGGATTCTTTGAAATGCAGACCCTGTATGACACATGTCAAAAATTTGATAATATAGAATTTCTTAATGAATGGTTCATAACATCAATAGTACATGATGGAAAACAATTCTGCGGAATAACTGCAATTGAATTATCATCCGGAACTTTTTATTCAATCAAAGGCAAAGCTCTTATCATAGCAACTGGTGGTGCTGGAAGGATCTATAGTTATTCCACATATTCCTTGTCATCAACACCAGATGGAATTGATATGGCATATCGTGCAGGAATGGCTCTTAAAGACATGGAGTTTGTTCAATTTCACCCCACTGGAATCTTACCATCTGGGATTTTGATTACGGAAGGTGCACGAGGTGAAGGTGGTTATCTAATTAACAAGGAAGGTGAACGTTTTATGAAAAACTATGCTGCAGGAAAAATGGAACTTGCTCCTCGTGACATTGTTTCAAGATCAATAATGACAGAAATTAATGAGGGACGTGGTTTTAACCATGAAACAGGTGTTGGATGTATGAAACTTGATTTGCGTCATCTTGGTGATGAAAAAATAAAAGCTAAATTGGGTGGTATAAGAGAAATCTCAATCAAGTTCTCAGGAATTGATCCTTCTCAGGAAATGCTTGACGTCAGACCTGTTTGTCATTATATGATGGGTGGTATTCATACTAATATTGACGGTGCAGCAGAATTGCAAGGTGTTTGGGCTGCAGGCGAAGCTGCATGTAATAGCGTTCATGGTGCAAACAGACTAGGTGCAAATTCTACATCTGAATGTATTGTATGGGGAAAGATCACTGGCTCACTTGCAGTTGACTATATTGAAAAGGAATACACCTCAACAGAGTATCCAACACATCTTGTTATTGCTGAAGAAACAAGAATCTATGACGGAATTTTCCGTGGAAGAGGTGAAGTAAATCCATACGAAGTAAAGCAAGAAATTAGTGACACATTAAACGAAAAGGCATACGTATACAGAACAGAAAATGAACTTGTTAAAGGTTTGAAAAAGATCAGGGAACTAAAGGAAAAAACTTGGAAACATGTTGATGATAAAGCCAAAGAATACAATACAAATTTCTCAAATGTTATGGAAGTGGATTCTATGTTCAGGGTTGCTGAAGTGGTGTTAGTTGGTGCAATAAACAGAAGGGAATCACGTGGTGGGCATGCAAGAATTGATTATCCAGTTAGAGATGATGCAAATTTCTTACATCATACTTTAGCATATTTTGATCCAAATCAACCAATTATGAAGCAACATCCAGTAACTATCACTAAATACAAACCAGTAGAGAGGAAATACTGATGGAAAAAGAAAACAACGCCAAAGAGGGAATTAAGGGATGGATCAGTCCTGCAAAATATGGTAAATTTGGTATAGAAAGATTTGCTTGGATTTTGATGCGAATTACCGGTCTAGGATTGTTAGCATATTTTATTGGTCACATAATTGAAACAGGTAATATTCTAAGTGGTGAAGGAGCATGGAACAGTATGTTAGAATTAACTCAGACAACCGAGGGGCATATTTTCTTGGCACTTGTGATTGGTATGTGTGTATTTCATACAGGAAACGGAATTAGATTGATGTTAGTTCAGATGGGATATGGTATTGGTAAACCTGCAAGACCTGACTATCCATACAAACCACAGTCACTTAACATGAAAGGTAAAGCATGTATCTATGCAACTATTGGAATAGCTGCATTAGCAATGTGGTATGGAATTACAGTGATGTTTGGGTGATGATAATGAGAGAAAGTATAGTAATGAAAATTCATTATGGCACTGCCTTAGGTGCTGTTTTCTTAGTTGCTATACATATCATGATGCGAATGACTCAAGATTTTCATGAGTCATTACAATATGAAAATGTCATAGCAAATTATGAAATGATTGGGTATGCAATTTTACTTGAATTAATCCTAATTTTAATTTCAGTTCATGGATTTAACGGTCTAAGAGTAATTCTTCTAGAAATAAGGCAAGGTCAATCTTATGAAAAAGGTGTTACGTATGGTTGTATTGCAGCTATGATAGCACTTGTTGTATATGGTTCAAACACAATAATTAGTGTACACTTGGGGCTTTTGTGATGATATAATGGCAGCAGTTCACCCAAAAATTTCAGAAGAAAGATCAGAAACTATTGTATCCTCAACAAAATCTGTTACTCTTAGAATTAAAAGAAGTAATCCTGAAGTAAGTTCTGAAGAAAAATTTGATCAGTTTATTGTACCAGTTGAAAAATGGACAACCGTTTTGGATGCATTACTAGATGCAAAATCACATCTTGATCATTCAATTGGTATACGATACTCATGTAGACAAGCATCTTGTGGTTCATGTGGAATGAAGATTAATGGAAAACCTGCATTAGCATGCTTCACAAAAATTTCAGAATTAAATTCTAATGAAATCACTGTAGAACCAATGGATAACTTCCCTGTTGTTAGAGATCTTGCAGTTAATTTTACTAGATTAATTAATAATCATAAAAAAATTATGCCATATGTTATTCGTGAGGATTCAGAAATAGTACCAGGAACAGGAGTTAGAGAAATGCTTCAAACTCCTGAAGACGTCGAAAAATACATTCAATTTTCAAGTTGTATAAAGTGTGGATTATGTAATTCTGCCTGTCCTACTATGGCAATGGATACAACTTTTGTTGGTCCACAAGCTTTGGCACAGGCCTACAGATATATCGCAGATACCAGAGATAAGGGGAAAAAAAATAGACTGCAAATTATCGATGAATCTCATGGAATTTGGCGTTGTCATGCAGCAGGTTCTTGCAGTCAAGTCTGTCCAAAGGGAGTTGATCCTGCTATGGGAATTCAGATGCTTAGAAGCTACTTACTAGGAATAAGAGATTAATCTTTTTTGTGAGGATTTGGGCTATTATTTACTTGATTGTTAATCTGTTCAGCCATAAAATGATTTGAAACATTTACCTTGACATCATCTATACCATCTATGCTTAACAAATTATCATGTATATCTTGACAAATCTTAAATCCAAACACTGCTGGGCAAAATGGGCTTGTTAAATGTAAATCCACCTTTACAGATTCATCTGCTATATCTACTTCATCAACAAGTTCCAATTCGGTTATAGTAGTATTGATTTCAGGATCTACAATTTTCGATAATTCATCAAATATTTTTACTCGTAGCTGTTTCACATTTTGTGCCATTGAACTAAATCCACCTATGCTATATATAGCGATTTTGAATTCTATCTGATGTACCGTTCTAGATTTGGAAAAAAACTTGATGATATTACATTAAGCTATGTATCATCAATGTCAGATGATTCAGACATTGCGTTTTATGATATAATGGGAAGCGAAGCACATGTTATCATGCTTTATGAAAATAAACTTTTGACAAAAAAAGAATTAAAAAACATTCTTTCAGCTTTAGAGAGTCTCAAAGGTGGAAATATTTCTAACCCAGATTTTGAGCCAGAAGATATTCACGAACTAATTGAAGGACTTGTAATCAAAAAAGCCGGTTTAGAAAGTGGTGGTAA
>Ga0257107_1000449_pt1 | contig 15609 bp, 16 predicted proteins | sample LP_taG_2_FD_190178 | JGI IMG/M metagenome (GOLD analysis project Ga0257107, IMG submission 190178) | Marine microbial communities from Northeast Subartic Pacific Ocean, Canada - LP_J_2011_P26_500m | ecosystem: Environmental > Aquatic > Marine > Oceanic | place: Canada: Northeast Subartic Pacific...
TTCTACTGTATCCATGAATTAAATGGCAATTGCCTTCGTGCCTATATTGTCTATGAGCACAAGGAAAATTATAATAACTCTTTGTTGATGTAAAACATTCTTCTGTTACATTATCATAATCATCAGCCATTAGTGCAACCTCTTTTTTATATCGTTCATATTAAGTCCTAATTCTTCAGATTTGTTTCGTATAGTTTCTGTTAAGTCGTTTGGAATATTTAACTCGCCATCTAATATAGATTTTAAAAAGTGAATGAACACAGTAAATTCTGGTCTTTTTGTTACTGTTTCAGGATCAATTTTATATTTTTCCATTTCATTTAGCATCGCTTCTGTAACATCAACTAATGCTTTAATACTGGTGCTATGTTTTTCAAAATGATTCATTATACTATAATTTTTGGTGTATCAGGAATTTTTACTGTAGAAAATATTCTTTCGTATTCTGTTTTAATTTTATCATTAACATTTGCAATAGATGTAATTTTATCTGTAGAAATGTTAATAGGTTCTGTTTGTTCAGCAGTAGCAAAGAATGTTCCAAATGCTAATCCTTTTGGTCCATTCATTAATACTAATGCTTTGTCAATACTAAAATATTTTGAAGAGACAGCCATACTTTTAAATTTTGCAATTACTTCTTCACCTGATACAAGTTTAAGAGTAACAAGGTTTCCTTCTTTAAATTTTTCAAACATAATACTATTTTAAACGTTATTTAGGTTTTGTCAACTGTTTATTAATAAATTTAGCCATGCCTTCATATGATTCTTGGAAAACGTTTTTATGTTGAGACCATTCCTTTGGCATTTTCCAATTTTTATTATTAACTACTACCCATCGTATAGTTGATAATTCCATTAGTTTATCAAATTGGTGAATCCAATATGAAGGATCAACTGCACGTTTAATGTATTCATATCCTTTGGTATTTTTGTAAACATTGTTTACACCACTGTTTGATGTACCGTATAAATCAAAGCCAAGTATAAAAATTACTTTTGGTTTGAACATTGTTGCAACTAATCCTGCATAAGGACCAGTACCCCAGTGAAAAGGTTCATCTTGTCTTTTGTCTCCTTCGTAAGGTAAAGGAGGCAAACATTTTACATTTGGCCACATAGCAAATTGTTTATACCATTTGTCTCTAGTATAAATTGTTGTTCCTTTGCCACAAGTATTTGCCGCCTCTTGGCACATATGTCTATCGCAACACACAACGTACTCAAGCATATAATCTCGGTATAAAGCATTACAACCAATAACCGTTGAAAACCTTTTTAATGGTGTTAAGTCAAAGCCAAAACGACTTTCTCCATTACCTATTACACTTACAAACTTCGTCATATATGCTATTTAAACCGTATTAGAGCGGCGTACACGTATGGTATATTACTTTTGAATACTTGCATCACCCAACCTAAATTTCGGTCCTTTTTGTACACAAGAATGGTTATCAATTACCAAACATTGTTCATCAAACATCTCTATAATTCTTTTATGGACTTTGTTTTTCAATAAATCTTCATTTCTATTTTTTAATTCGTTTACAAATTTATTTCTTTTATAATTTGATTTAAACATAGTATTAGCATCATGAGACAATTTATCAATTAAGTATTCATCGGTTTTTTTATGTATTTCCCAAGCCTTGTCTTTTATTTTTTCTTCTTTAAGTTGTTCTTTGTCAGTATAAATTTCAGTAATGTTAAATTTTTTTTCTACTTGTTTAGCAGTTTTTTGATGGCAGTACCAACTTTGTCCGTTATGAATAAAAGATGGAATTTTCTTGTCACACTTGTAACCGTAATCAATCATGTTCTTATTGCAAAAGGCAACAAACTCTTTATCTTTCTTTTCGTTATCAGTTCCAACAATAGCATCAGGCCAGCCACTGCACCAGTTTTCTTCAATTAAAAAATATTTTACCCAGGACATAGTTTCATAGTAATTATTCCTCGTTTACTATGTGCCATACAGTTTTGTATCGATCCCAGGCTTTTTGTAGTGTTGGATATTCTCTACGAAGTTCAATTGCACCAGCACCTACCATGTCAGTTTCATCATATGATGCTTCAACATCTTGTGCTAATTGAGATTGTGAAATCATTTTGCCTCTTTGTCCGTTTTTCTTTTGTTCGTAGACAGTTTCCCCACCATCGGGTGAAATAAATATCATTCCTTTTGGAACCGAGTCAGGTTTACTGTAAGGAAATTTTTTATTTTTTCTTTTCATTAATAATAATTTTCATGATCACCTTTAGGATGTGCTCTTCTTATACCATTATGTGATTCAGGTTCGCAATCGTCTTTATGTCGAGGAATTAAATGTATATGCGGCCAATATATACTTTGGCCAGCCGCTGGTCCATTATTTTGTCCTATATTAAATCCATCCATCTTGCCTTCTTTTATCCATTCTTCACCACAATAATAAGCCAGTCTATAAGTTTCTGTTATTGTGTCAAGGTTATTTTTTTTTGGAACAAAAAGTGTGTGTCCTTTAGTTACTGGATATTTGTCTTTAAATATTGCACAAAATTCGTTTTCAAACATAGGAGAATCATTACCTAACCATGTACATTCCTCGTAATGATTAATTTGTTCTCTGGCTTTCTTGAATGTAGGTTTTTTCGATGGCATTAGTTTTTATTATTCCTATTTTAATATTACTTGAGTTTGGTTTGTGTTGCAATCTAATTTTTTCCCAATATTTGGTTTTTGTAACACTTGGATTGTATTCTAAAACATTTAATAGATTGACCAATGCTTTTCTCACCTTTTCAGCACCACCATGTTTTTTACAAGTATCTGATCGTCCAATGTGTACAATTTTATTATTAATTTTTATTTTATATACACAAGGTAGTTTTATCCATTTGGTAACTGGATCTTTTCGATGACGGTATTTTTTATCATCCCAAATATAAAAGTCTGATATTGTATACCATTTAACTTTTGTCATATCACATTTTAGCACTAGATAATAAAAAAATCAAGAAATTAAAAAAGGTTGCATAATATTAATTAAATACTATTAATGTTACCAAAAAATAATTACAATAATTTTTATTGCCCAGCAATCTGGAAACAAGTACATTTGAGTACAACAGGTGAGATATTACCTTGTTGTGTTTATAAAAATGATCAAGAACCAGAGTTTATTAAAGATAGCAATCCAGAAGTGCATAATAGTGATATTTTTATAAATGATAGAAAAAAAATTTTAGAGAAAAAAGTGCCAAAAGGTTGTATATATTGTGTTAAACAAGAAGCACAAAATATTAAATCACATAGAGAACATCTTATAGACAAATTAACGCCAATTCGCTTCTTTGCAGAAGATAACAGTTTACAAGTTCCACCTGAGTATATAGAATATTTAGATGTTAGATTAGGTAATACTTGCAATTTTATGTGTAATTTTTGTGGTCCAAGTGCAAGTCATTTATTAGCAAAAGAAGCCGGGTATAGTTCTACTCACTCGCATCAGTTTAATAATAAAGATGTTTTTGAAAAATTCCTCAAATCAATAAACAACTATCCTAATTTAAAATGGGTGCATATAGCGGGTGGTGAACCTTTTTATATGAAAAAAGAATTATTAATGTTATTAGATGCAATTAAAAATAAGTCTCAAGTTAAAGTTAGAATATTAACAAATGTCTCTGTATATGATGAGGAGATTATTAAAAAATTAGATGATTTTAACAAAGTATCATTGATGTTAAGTATAGATTCGGTAGGTAAAGCAATAGAAATATCTAGGTGGAAAAGTAACTGGAAATTGTTGGATGAAAATATTACTAAATTTCTTGAATTAAAGTTAAAACATTCTCCAGCAAAATATAATTTACAATTTGTTCCTGCTATTGGTGTTTTTACTGTTATGTACTTGCCTGATCTTTTAAAATATGCTATTAATAAAAAGATAAAAGCAGAGATTCTTTTTATTCAAGATCCAGTAGAACAAGTTGTAAATTTACTTGATAGTGAACAATTACGTCATGTAAAAAAAGAACTTAGAAGTTTTGAAGATCAAAAGAGTTTATACCAGTGGTGTAATTATGGTGAAGTTTTAAACCAACTTGATTATTATATTAAAAATAATAATGTAGGTAATAATGTAATTAAAAGGTTCTGGGAAGGACAAGACTTTTTTGAAAAATCTAGAAAATATTCTTTAAAAAAAGAAATGCCTTTTTTACATAGTATTATTAAAAAGGTTTAATATCTAACTGTTTATATATTTTTTGTACTTTTCTTGCTTGAAAGTAACAATCTTCTAATGCGTTGTGTAGTCCAGTTCTTTTTTCGTAAGGATCTCTAGGAACTAAACTACCTAATGTTCTTGAATCTCTAATTTGCCAATATTGCCATGGAACTGGATGTCCTAATTGTTTGTAAATATTTTGTAGTATGGCATAATCAAATAAAGGACCTTGGCACCAAAATACATCAACGCCAACAGACCATTTGTTAATAGTTTTAACCATTTCGTCTAAACTAATTCTATCTTTGTCGCCTAATGCTTCGTCTGATATTTCTTTTGGTTGTGTTGCCCACCAATCTAATGTTTCTGGCATTACTTCTCTACCCATACTAGTTTGTGAATCAACATCTACTCTGAAATACATTCCTTGTGATGGCTCAACGGAATGGTAAGGGTCAAATTTAACGCCACCAACAGTTAAAATCACTGCTTCAGGATTTGTGCTCAACGTTTCTAAGTCTATCATTCCGTGTATCATGAGTATTTTGCCTTTGGTTTCCATCCTGTTGAAGACGAATCTTTTAAAGGATCAGGAATTTCTTTTACATTGGTAACTTTGTGATTAGAAAATCTTGTTTCAATGTCTTTTCCAGTATCACTATAAACAAAAGTTTTTATAGTTTTCTTTTCTAATTTTAAATTAAATTGCCATGCTCTTTGGGTTGAAGGTGTTGGTGTAGTTTTTATAGCCATATAGTTATTCTTTTTCTTTAGTTCTAAAATCGTATTTTATTGGTTTCCAATCTTCTGCAAATGGAAATATATGTGTATGTTCTTCTGATCCAAAGTAACCCCATTTAATTTTGCTCCAACTTCTTTCATGAGCATAATATAAAAACATTTTTGTTATTACCTCAATACCTGCAATAGCACCTGCTAATGTTAGGTAACCTGTAATTATCCAACTGATTAAAAACGTATCAGTGGTCGCAAGAACACGCCACGTGAGTGTTTTAACCAGACTTCTTCTGATTTTTGACTTCATACTATATTTTACTATGGAAATACTAATCTGTCAATTAGACCGAATTGTTAGAAGGACTTTGAACTACTTTTGGTATTTCTTGGCTTTTACCGTATTCATCTTGGTAATCTTCAAACTCTTGTTCAGTCATACAGTAGATTTCGCCAGAGGATGTTGGGAAGGTATCTTTCATATAATCAGCAACACCTTTTGATCCCGAGATACATGAGTCATATGTTCCATATGTGCCTTTTACATTCATTGTTTGGCAAGTTGCACCAAAACATATTATTATTACCATTATTATTACATTCATTGTATACCCCGCGTCTCTAAAATTATTTAAGATTGATCTTGATAAAGTTAAGTGACTAGAAAAGTTAAGTTACTACTTTTTGTCGACCATTTTGTTGTGGAGGTCAAATAATATTTTAATTTTTTCCTCTAACACTTTGATTCGATAGTGACTTTGTGCTAAAGTCACAACAAGGATTATGAAACCCAAGAAGATAGGCCAGAGTTTTCCAAGAATTGTTATTATTTCTACACCTGTCATTAAAACTATTTATTTCCGGAGTGTATAGATGCCGATTGACTTTGATTTGCCCTTTACGTAGATTTTTGGTAGTCGTTTAAATTTTGTTTTATCTAAACCTCGTACAGTATTTTCACTAATGATAATAGTTTTTCCTACTTCTTTGCTTGAGGATTCTAATCTAGATGCTAAATTAACTGCATCTCCGAGGATAGAGTAATCAAATCTTTGGTCAGAACCCATATTACCAACAAGCACCTCCCCAGTGTTTATGCCAATACCGATCTTGATTGACGGCAAGCCTTCTGCTTTAAATTTGTTGTTAAGTTTAATTAAAGATAATGTCATTTGTTTTGCTGTTGCTACTGCTTTTGCTTGATGGTTAACAGTTGTTAGTGGGGCATTCCAAAATGCCATGATACAGTCACCCATAAACTTATCTATTGTTCCACCGTTTTTAATAATAATATCTGTCATACGAGTTAAAAAACGATTTATTAAACGGGTTAATCCTTCAGGATCATTTTTATATTTTTCCGATATGGGAGTAAATCCTCTAATATCTGAAAACATGATTGTAAGGTTTTTTCTTTCTCCGCCAAGTTTAAGTAGTTCAGGATTTTTTTGTAATTTTTTAACCATGTCAGGTGCAAGGTAATGTTCAAATTGTTTTTTGATTTGTAATTTTAATCTGTTCTCACGTGCAAAGTTATTATAAACTGAATGAGACCAAACTAAAAATACAAATATAATTGCAAATGAAGGATCTATTAGCCATCCTTTGTAAACATATGCATAATAAGATGCATAACTTATACTACTTAAAATAAAAAATAATAAAGGGACTGATAAGAATACTGATGTTCGAGGAATTAAAAATACAAGTAAAAGTCCAAGGAATCCTATAAATGCAATTTCATATGTATCTGCTTGAGGAACTCTAATTAGATATTTTCCTGTTAGTACTGTATCTAATGCTTGAGCAGATAGTACTTGGTCAGTCATTAATCCAAATGGTGTATCTTTTAAATTAGAGACACCAGCGGCATCAAGACCTATAATAATTATTCTGTTTTTTATTTGATCAGCGGAAAAATTTTTAGTGAATATGTCATCGGCTGATAGATGTATATAGTTGTTTGGATTTGTATAATGGATATACATTTCTGCATTATGATTAACAGGTATACCAGAATCTTTTGCTATAAGAACTTGATCAATGCCATGCTGTTCTGTAATTATTTTAATTGCTCGTGATTGATTAATTACTCTAATGTTTTCAATAATCATACTTGGATAGATTTTATCTTTTACACGAATTAGGATAGGAAACTTTCTTACAACAGAATCAGGTTCAGGTGCTGTTACATTCACACCTATTCCTTCAACTGCCGCCGCAAATTGTGATAGTGGAGGTACAAGTCCTGAATAATTCCATAACCATGGAAGTGCGTTACCTTTTTGTATAATATTAGTTGTGCTAGGTAGTATATTATCGTATTCATTTTTTACACTCATCATTAATATAGTATTTTTGGTATTTTTAAGAAGTGTATAAAACACTTTATCGGTATCTAATAGTTTATTATGTAATAACTCTCTAGTTTCTTTAGTCATGGGAATAGTTTTTAAATATTGAACGCCTCCCATTCTATCCGGTTCAGAAAAAAGAATATTGTAATTTATAAGGGCAGGTTTAGAACCACTTATTTGTGCATGAAGCATAGCGATAAGATGCCTTGGCCACGGCCATTGTCCATATTTTTTTATATCTTGTTCAGTAATATCTATAATAGTAACTAAATTGCTTAATGTTTCTCGTGGATATTGTGTTTGAAAATAATCCCAAGTTTTATATCTTAGTGTTTTAACATAATCATTATTATGTACTCTAACACCAAGCAATATAATTGCTAGTATGACTACCATCCATATAGAAGTAAATATTTTCATTATCTCTCCTGTAAGGCCTGTCCTATGCTATTATGAAAAGGACTAGTTACATATGATAATACAGTTCTTTCCCCAGTTAATATATAAATTTGTACTTGTATACCAGGTACCAATATATACTCAATATTACCAGCAGTAAATTTTTGTTTTTTAAGTTCTAATTGTATTTCATACCATGCACCAGTTTGTGATTGTACAGCATCTGGAGAAATTGATATAATTGTAGCATCAATTGAATCAAACTTTAATGCATCTTGATTAGCAAGTTTAATTTTTGCTGATTGTCCTACCTTAACATAGCCTCTATCTTTAACAAATAGTTTGCCTTCAATTATTAATTTTTTTGTATTTGGTATAATTGTAGCAACTTGCGTACCGTCTTTTACTACACTTCCTATATTTTTATGAGTTAAACTTTGTATTATACCATCAATAGGTGACTTAATATCTGAATTATCTAATTCGTATGTAACTCTTTTTAAGGCACCGTTGAGTTCTGCTTCTTCTTTTTCTAAATCAATGTATTCTGATTCGCTAACAGTTTGTCCGACCAAATCTTTTTTAATTTCAAGTTGTCTTTTTACAATTTTTAATTTTATTTCAATTTCTTCTTTAACTGATTCTGTTACAGTAGGAGTAAGTTTAATAATTATGTCACCTTTTTTAACTTCTGAGCCTTCACGCACTAGTACTGCATTTACTTTACCGTTTACTAAACTGCCAACGGTTGTTACGTCACCAAACGGTGTTACATAGCCTGGTGCTTGAGTTGTAATATCTACTTTTGCAAACCACATCCATAAGAAGAATATTATGAACAAACTAGTAATTCCTAAAAAGAACTTACTACTTGGTTTTAAGGTAACCGATGATTTCTGAGGTTGCTCTATCACGTTGTTTTATAAACTCCTTTGCTTTTGCATATTTGCTAGTTCCTTGGAAGGCTCTCCCTGCCAAGATGTTTGATCCAATTAATACTCCTATGTCTAATCTGCCACCCATTATCATAAATGCTCCAACGGTAATAATTGAAATTGTTAATAATCCTACTAAGAGTAGTTCAATGTTTGCTAAAGAATCTTGTGTAAAATTTAAATTCTTTTTCCATTTTAAAATATTAAAAATTAGTAACATAAAAATTGTAGTTATAACTGCCGCTGTCCAGTTTAAAAAAATTAATACTATTAAAAATGTTAATACAAATGGCCAATCTAGTATCCAACTTGTAACTGATGACGTTCGCATATTTTTAATAACAGTACCAGCACCATCTAATTTTTTATATTGTTCACTAGTAAGTTGGCCTGCTTTTTTAAATTTTTCAGTAAATGCTTTTAGTAACGGATCGTATACTCGTTGATTAAATTCTTGCATCATCGTTGCTCTATTTTGTCTGAATACAAATTCAAATGCAAGTGCAATAATGGCACCAATAGTCAATGATACTAAAGTTGCTGTAATACCTGATGCCAAATATTTGTTTAATACAACAATCACAAATAAGGCTGGTGTAAGAGCACATAAACCAATAATCAAACTACTGATTAATAGCATAGTTGCAACTTTTTTATCACGAGACAGATGTCTAATTAGATGTTTCATTATAACTGTATTTAATGATTTTATTATTGGAGAATTGGATCAACAAGTCCTAGGACTTTGTGTAATTGAAATCTTGTAGTTAATAGATCAATTTGAGCATTTGCATATGCTACCTCGGACATGATATGAGCAGTTTTCATTCCAAATACTGCTACGAGTGGAGAATTGCCGGCTTTGAAGTCTTGTAAAACAAGCATATACATTTCTTCATTTATTTCCATGTTTCTTTTTAATATTTCTAAATTCTTTTCAACTAATACATAGTTGTTCCATGCATTTTTAAATTGTTCATTTGTAGTTCTTTTAACATCATCATATCGATGTAATGCCGCTCTAACTTTTGCCATATCGGCACTATAAAGATGTTTATTTTTAAAGCCACCAAATATTTTCCATGAAAAAGTAATGTCTGCTCGGTACTCTTCTTTTTGTTCCCAATATCCACCGCCAAGTTCACCTTCTTTTTCTGTATAAGATAATTTGCCATCTACTCTTGGTTTAAATTCTGCTTTATCAAAATTAACTTGTTCTTGTGCAATTTTTATATCTAAGTCTGCAATCTTTAATGTTGTATTATCTACTACAGATGCACCTTCATGGGGTAGCATACCTAACAAGTCAGCAATTGGATTTGGCATATTAGCAATATCACGTGGAAGATGTCTCCACACATTTTGAAATCGTTGTATAGCAGAATCAAGTGTAAGTTTAGCCGTCATTGTTAAAGTTTGGAAAGTTCTATATTGCTGTTCAATTTGCAATTGTTCTAATTTAGATGCTTCTCCTTTTTTAACTTTTTCTATTGTCATAGTTAAAGTTATTAATGCATTTGCTTCAACTTTTTTATTTGATTCATATGTGTTGTATGCTTTAGTTAGATTTAACCAAGCATTGATACCTTCCATTACAACATCTTCTTTAGTTAATTCTAATCTGTAATAGGCCTGTTGTGCTATGTGTTTTGCTTTATCAATAACTGAAGAAGTTCTGCCAAAGTCCCAAATCATTTGTGTTATTGTAATAGATGATTGGTAGCCAGTTTTTGAATCATGCGTTATGGTATCTACACCGGCATCAGTACTTTTTGAGGGAGTTCTATCGTCTTCGTTCATCAATCCATATGTAATTGTTACTTGTGGATAGTATGCTGAATATTCAGATTTTAAAATTTTAACTGCCGCTTCGTAATCTAGTTCTGCCGCTTTTACTTTTTCGTTTTCCACAATTAGTCCTGGAAGTAATTCGTAAAGTCGTAACCATGAAATAGTTTTTTCCTTGTCTTTTACAGTTCTTTTATCTATAACAATCATACCTTCACTTGGATGGGTAACTTTTTCTTCTTCTATTTTCTCTTCTACTTTTAAATCTGTTACACCTGGTGGTAATTCTACTTTGAAATCTTCTTTTTTCTCAATAACTTCTTTTTTCTCAATAACTTCTTTTTCTTTTTCTTCGATAACTTTTTCAATTTTTTTAGCAGTAGTTTCTACTTCTTTTTTAATTTTGTTAATTTGTTCATCGTCGTGAACACTATCAGTAGTTTTAAGTATTACTTTGTTTTTATACTTGTCAATTGGATTAAGAGGTTTGCTCTGTTTGTCTGCTGGGATAGTAGTAATATTAATAGAATGTTTTTGTCTTATCCTTGCTATATAGTTGCCATTTTCTTCATTTATGCAATTTTCTAAAACATATTCATCAGTTTCTTCGGCAACTGTCCATTTACAGCCTTCTTGTTCTTGATCTTCTGCTTGTGCATAGGTTACACCAAGCAATAAAAAGAATACGATAAGTGTTGCCAGAATTAAGTTCTTCATAATATAACCATATTTATTTTTGATTTTTTTAGTAAGACACTATAACTTCAGATATTAATGCAGATTCAGTTTCTATAAGTGCATAGTTAATATCGTCAAAGTCTGTATTAGAACTTAAATCTAAATAGTCATTATAATCTGTTGTATTTGTTACTGTGACTGTGTTATCAGTTTCTACGTTCCATGAACTGTTTTCGTAAGTAACCGGTGTAATTTTAAAGTAATAATCACCTGAAGCATCGGAATCTTGTGTTAAAAAGTCTTCTGAGTCATCTACAATTTTAATTTTGTCTAAATTAAATGTATCTGTGGTTTCCCAAAGGGTTCCATCACCATCTGCATCAACACCAATAACACCATAATGGTCGTCTCCAATAGTAGGTGTAGAGCCATTGTCCATGTCTTCATTAAAGGCCCAAAAAGGTTTATCTACATCGTCCCAACCCCCGCTTAATGTATATTCATCAATAGTATCATCATTATTACCTGAAACAAACAATTTGGATCCATCACCTTTAAAGAATATCGATGAATTACCATTGTCAAAAGAAGGAAGACTAACAGCACTATTATAAGTGGAAGTAGAAATATCAAAGGCTGTGCTTAAAGTCCAATCATGGATTTTATCATTTTGTTGGCCTGACATAAACATCCTTGTTCCATCATCATTAAATTCTATTCCTCTAGGCTCATTATCGTAAGAACTAACACTTAAAACAGAATCCCATGATGCAGTAGAAATATCAAAACCAGTACCTAAAGTCCATTCATCAATAGCATCACCGTTATTGCCTACAATAAACAATTTTGTTCCATCTGTGTTAAATGTTATGTCCCTTGGTTGATTCTCTTGACCACTTACATCTAAAACAGAATCATAGGATGCAGTTGAAACGTCCCAAGCAGTTGATAAATGATATTCATTAACTTCTTTACCAGATCCATAACTAGAAACAAACATCTTCGTTCCGTCTGTGTTAAAGGCTAAACCGTGTGCTCCGGAGCCAGTTTGGCTATGAACATATAAAGCATCTGTATAAGAAGCAGTAGAAACGTCCCAAGCAGTACTCATACTGTATTCACCAACATCACTACCTATATAACCTACACGAAAAAATTTAGTTCCATCACTGCTAAAGGCTATTGCTCTTGTACCTGTATCTTGAGAAGAAGTATCGTAACTATGAACGTAAGTGGCTGTTAATTGCGTATCATCCCAAACAAAATCTATGTGGTCCATACCACCTCCAATATAAACATTGTTACCTAGGTGAAATGATTCTACAGCAGTTATATCGTTTTCTGCTGTATGTGTAGCAGTTCCATATGAGTCTCCAAATTTTGGTATGTAAGATGAGTTAATTGTTACTGGTGAGTCATCATCGTCACTGCCAAATACCTCTTGGTTTTGCTCATATGCCCATTGTATTAAATCTGCTATTCCTCTTCCGTCACCATCCCAATCACCATCAAATGCATTTCCGTCTAAATGTCCAATCAATGTTCCTTGATATTCTGCATCAGAATCATCTCTATCCCACTCTGCAATATATCCAGATTCGTTTGTATTATCATCATCATTAACGGTTATAAGATCTCCTGAACCCATATAATCAAGATGGAACTGTCCAGGCATCGCGTGACCATATTGCCTTGATATATTATAATCTCCAGAGTCGTCTGCACCATAATCAGAAACGTTGTATGCACCTAAAAATGTGTGATCTTCTCCACCTGCATTACTCTCATAGATTTGCCCACTTGATATGCTGTCTATATTACCGGTAATATCACTATCAATATCAGCCGCCATATTTTCTATTTTTTGGTTTCCTTTATTATCCCAACTATTATGATCACCAACCATCATTACAGTTGTACCTGCTCTTAATAAGTCTTTAATAAGAGCATCTTCAGTTGATGTATAGGCGCTATCATTTAAATCACCATCAATAATTAAGAAGTATTCATTTAATTGTTTAAAAGTATAATTTCCAAAAGTTTGGTCATTAGAATTTGTAGACGTAAATCCAAGTGATGAAGCAATACTATTAATGTTACTATTTTCCCATGAATTGTGAAAATCACCAACGGTATGAATTTTTTTACTTGTCCATGCATTGTTCAAAACCATATCTTGATCGTAATTGGCTCCCCAACTAGCAAGTGTTCCAAAGTCAAAACTTTTTGTATATTGTGTTGTATCTTCTACATCTGTTATATTAACAACTTGATTTGTAGTCGCAGTTAATGATCCATCACTTACTTGAATTGTTAACGTATAAGATGTTGTTGTTTCATAGTCTAGTGACGCCGCAGTAGTAATAGCACCAGTAGAAGAATTGATTGCAAACTTCCCATCGCCATTACCTGCTGTTATTGAATATGTTAAAGTTGTATTTGCATCAACATCAGAACCTGAAGCAGTTGCCACTGAGGTACCTGAATTTACGTTCTCTGCTAATGATACAGTACTCATACTAGCAATAGTTGGCGCCTCATTAACATTTGAAATATTAATTACCTGTGATCCAGTTGAAGTGTTTAAACCATCACTGACAGCAACACTTAAAGTATATTGTGTTTCATCTTCATAATTTAATGATGCCGCTGTTGTTATAGCACCTGTAGATGAATTAATTGTAAACTTGCCGTCACCATTGCCAGATGAAATTGAATATGTTAATGTTTCACTTTCGTTATCTGTTGCAGATATAGTTGCCACTGCTGTACCTGAACTAACACTTTCCGCTAGTGTCACAGAACTATTGTTAAAAGCAATACTAAAAGGGTTTGTATCTTGTGCCGATACACTAAAAGCACTATTATAAGAAGCAGTGGAAACATCAAAACCTGTAGACAATGTAAATGTATTAATATCATCACCGGCACCACCTACAACAAACATTTTAGTTCCATCTAAGTTAAATTGTACATCTCTAGGAGCAGTCTCCCAGTCATCCACATCAAATTGTTTAGAGTAAGATCCTGTTGAAATATCAAATGCAGTAGAAAGATTATATTCATTAATATAATCATTAACAAATCCAGTTACAAACAGTTTGGTTCCATCAGTATTGAAACGTATTCCACAGACTCTACTATCCTGACCGCTAACATCTAAAGCATCAACAAATGATGCTGTAGAAACATCGAAGGCTGTGGTTAATGTATATTCATTTATATCATCTCCATTGCCTGCGTCAGCAATAAACATTTTAGTTCCTTCAATGTTCCATGCTACACCAAATGCTTCATTAAGTTGTGAACTTAAATCAAAGTTTGAATCATATGATGCAGTTGAAACGTCCCAGGCTGTGGTTAATGTATATTCATTTATATCATCTCCAGTATTACCTGCAACAAACATTTTGTCTCCTTTGTTATTAAAAGACAATGATGCAGGAAGATTTTCTTGAGAGGCTATACTAAAAGCATCAACATAAGAGGCTGTTGAAACATCAAAGCCTGTGCTTAATGTATATTCATGAACTTTATCCTCATTATAACCTAGCATAAACATCTTGGTTCCATCAGTACTACTGATACTTGGTGAGTGATTGTTTTCAACGGTTAATGTAATGTAATCTAAATCAGTTAATGAACCATCTGATACTTGGACCCAAATATTATAATCAGTATCAGCAGTTACAGAAGTAAATGCAGAAGCAAGTGTAATTTTACCTGTTGTTGAATTAATTGCAAGTTTTCCAGTTGGGTCTGAATATAATGAGTAAGTTAATGAATCACCATCTGCGTCTGTACCACCAACATCATAAATTTCAGTGTTAACTGCTAACCTTTCATCAAATGATGCAACGTGATCATTTTCTTCAAACACTAACCAGGGAGCAACATTTATATCTTCTTCTTCTGCAATTTCTTCAATTAGTTCATCGTACCATTGTGAAAATGCGTCATCCCATTCATCCCAACTTTCGTCGTCGTATGATAAATCATCTTGAACTATTAAATCTAATTCTTCTTGTGTAAGATCAGTTTGTGAGCCAGAAAGGTTATGGTATAAATCGTCAGTCATTGATTCAACTATTTCATCTTGATTTAATTCAATATCTTGATCAAATTCTTCTTCAAGGCTTTCTTCAATCTCACTTAGATCAAAATTTTCTATTTGTTCTTCAATAACAGTTTCAAGTTCTTCTTTTATATTAACATCTGCAAAGATGTCATCGTTTACATTATTGTCTTGGTCAAATTCTTCTAAAACATCGGCTAAATTTTCTTTTAATTCTTCTACATTATCTTCTTGATCTGTATCTTCAAATATATCTTCAATTATTTCTGCTTTAAATTCTTCTTTAAAATGTTTTTCTTCTTGTTCTATAATTTCTTCTTTATGTTCTACTTCCTCTAATTGTTTTTCTATTTCTTCTTTTTCCTCTTGTGAATCTGCTTCTTGTAGTTTTTCTTCTAATTCTTCTTTTTCTTCTTCTATTTGTTGCTT
>Ga0257107_1000455_pt1 | contig 15575 bp, 14 predicted proteins | sample LP_taG_2_FD_190178 | JGI IMG/M metagenome (GOLD analysis project Ga0257107, IMG submission 190178) | Marine microbial communities from Northeast Subartic Pacific Ocean, Canada - LP_J_2011_P26_500m | ecosystem: Environmental > Aquatic > Marine > Oceanic | place: Canada: Northeast Subartic Pacific...
TAGCTTTCTTCCAGAAGAAAGAGAGATGCTTACAAAACTGACTTCCTGGGGTCTTGTTGACTCTTACAGAACCATAAATCCTGAAAAGGATGACCTTTATAGTTGGTTTGATTACAGAAGCAAAGGTTTTAATGACACTCCGAAACGAGGGCTCAGAATAGACCATATATGGGTAACTGAAAATCTTAACCAGCGACTAGAAGATGTTGGGATAGACTACGAAATTCGAGGCATGGAAAAGCCTTCTGACCACGCACCTATATGGTCAACTTTTAAAGTTTAACTCCTTCTTGAAGCAAAAAAACGCTTCAAAATCTCTGAAGATTCATTCTCTAAAGGACCCTGCCTGTATCTTACCTTGTGATTTAAAAAAGAAGATTCTAATAATTGTCCATTACTTACTACTACTCCTGACTTAGGATCCCTGGCAGCAAAAACTACCTCTAATAATCTTGCTTGGACTAGTGCTCCGCAGCACATCATGCAAGGCTCTAATGTAACGTACATAACTGCTTCTTTTATTCTGTAGTTCCCAACCACCTGTGCAGCTTTTTTTAAAGCTTCTATTTCAGCATGACCACTAGGATCCAGACCTTTTATAGAATTATTATGTGCCTCAGAAATTATCTGATCATTTAAGATCACCACTGCTCCTACAGGCACTTCATCTTTATGATAGGCCTTCTCAGCTTGAAATAATGCCCTTTTCATGTAATTTAGATCATTCATCAAGTTATATCTACTGCGTACCTCTTCAAGTCATTAAAATCTATGTATTCAAGAGCTCTCTCATGAGTAGCAGATAAAACAACCATTGGGGCACATCCTTGCTCCAAAGCTTCTTGCCATCGTGGTGCACACAAACACCAACGATCACCTGCAACTAAACCAGGAAAGCCAAAGGCAGGAACGGGTGTTATCAAATCATTGCCTTGATTAAAACTAAATTCTAAAAATTCATTTGTTAGAACAGTACACACAGTATGGCTCCCTTGATCTTGATCAGAAGTTTCGCAGCAGCCTGTTCTAAAAAACCCAGTCATTGGAGAGCAACTGCATTCTTTAATTTCTTCTCCAAAAACATTAACCTGAATTTTCTGCATATTTAGATATCCTTTTCCATTTTCATCATAGGTACTGTCAGTCCAGATAGGCTTTTATATAATATTTCTTCAATTATTTTATATCCATGAATTTTATAGAGCGGTTTTCCTGCTTGTGTCGCCATTAATTCACATTTTTTAAATCCTGCTTTCTTTGCTTCTTGTTCAGCAAGCATCATAATGAATGAACCAACACCTTTTCTGGCCCAGTCTGGATGGGTATACATTGCTCTAATCCTGGCTGAATCTACCTTGGGATCTAAAAAACTCTCATCTCTATTTGGGGTGTGATTAGATCCAAAGAGAGTTTTTCGATTACTCCATCCTCCACATCCTACAAAGTTTTCTTTAGTAAAAATCATAAAATATGTCTTATCTTTAATAAGTTGGTCATCTAGCCCCATGCTTTCAAAGGAAGCCTTTAATTGATTTTTTGTTAAATAAGGACCTAAAAGAGCTTGGATAGATAGCTTCATCAAAGCTTTAATATCAGGAATATCCTTTAAAACAGCTATTTTATACTCAAAGTTCATTTAAAAGGTACATATTTATTAAAAAGGTACATATTTTTATTAATTATTTTAATTTCAGTATAAATCACCTAAATTACTTGTAAATTAAACAAATTGAATTTTATTGCATATTCAAGCATGGACCTATACAATTCGACCGCAATCGTGGTTTGATCCTATTGCAGCGATTTAAAATAAGTAGCTAAAACGGAAAATTTTATTTTCCTAGCTACTGAGATTAAAAAATCAATATAGGTAAAACCTTTTTTAATAATTTTGGGGTACATAAATATGTATAAAACTAGATTAATAAGCGGACTAAGTTTCGCATTAGCTCTGATCTTAACTCCAACTCTTCCTTCCTTAGCATTTGGTGCTGACGAAGTAGAAGAAGTTGTAGCTGTTGGTTCAAGAAGAGAAGCTCGCTCTGTAGGCGACTCTCCTGCACCAGTGGATATCATCACAGGTTCTGATTTTGTAAATCAGGGTGCGATGGACCTTCCAGATATGATTAGAACTATGGTTCCTTCTTTTAATGTAAACACACAGCCAATTAGTGATGCGGCAACCCTAATAAGACCTGCTAACTTAAGAGGACTTCCACCCGATGACATGCTAGTTCTTGTCAACGGAAAAAGAAGACATAGAGGTGCTGTTATTTCTTTCTTAGGAAGTGGTATATCTGATGGAGCACAAGGTCCTGATATATCTGCTATTCCTTCAATTGCTTTAAAACAAGTTGAAGTTCTAAGAGATGGTGCAGCTGCTCAGTATGGTTCTGATGCTATTGCTGGAATCATGAACTTTGTTTATAAAGATAATGCCGAAGGAACCCAAGTAGAAATCAGAAGTGGTTCTTACAAAGAAGGTGACGGAGATGCATGGAGAATAGCTGCTAACGTAGGCCTGCCTTTTACAGATGATGGTTTTGCCAATCTTTCTGTTGAACTTCAAGAAACTGATGCTACCAGCAGAAGTGTTCAAAGAGCAGACGCTCAAGGACTTTATGATGGCGGTAATACAAATATTTGGAACTACCCTTTACCTGCACAAACTTGGGGATCACCTGAAGTTAGTGATGATCTAAAATTAGTTCTTAACTTAGGACTTGCATTAGATAACTCAAAAGATTTCTATCTTTTTGGTAACTATGCTGAAAGAAAAGTACTAGGTGGATTCTTCTTTAGAAACCCTACTAACAGAGGTGGAGTATTCTCTAAAGACGGCGGTGCAACAAGATTGGTAGGTGACGTAGCACAAGCTACAACTGGTGCTGCAAGAACTTGTCCAGTTGTGCCAGTACCAGCTACAGGAGCTGGATCTCCTTCTGATACAGCTCTTGCTGCTATTAAAGCTAATCCTAACTGTTTCGTGTTTAACGAGCTTTTTCCAGGTGGTTTTACACCTAGCTTTGGTGGAGACGTTATGGACTGGGCTGTTGCTTCAGGCATAAGAGGAACTAGGGATTCAGGAACTTTGTATGATGTAAGTGTAAGTATTGGTGAAAATACAGCTAATTATTACATTGAAAATACTGTAAATGCTTCTTTAGGGCCAAACACTCCAACTGCATTTACACCAGGTAGTTATGTACAGCTAGAGAAGAACTTTAATGCTGATTTCAGTAAATTGTTCCCTGTAGAAGCCTATGCATCTGACTTGAGTGTAGCTTGGGGTTTTGAATATAGAGAAGAGCAGTTCACTGTTATTTCTGGAAATGAAGAAAGTTGGGAAATTGGACCTTTCTTTAATCAAGGCTTTGGTATTGGTTCTAATGGTTTTGGAGGTTTTTCTCCAAGCATGGCCGGTACATGGGATAGAAGTAACTTTGCTATTTATGTAGACCTTGAAGCAGACGTAACTGATAAACTTTTATTAGGTTTAGCATCACGTTATGAAGACTTTGATACATTTGGTTCTACCAGTAACTACAAATTCTCTGCATTCTATAGAGCCTCAGATAAAGTAGCCTTGAGAAGTACTATTAGTACTGGTTTTAGAGCTCCTACTCCAGGACAAGCCAATATCTCTAATATTTCTACGGTAGCTGACGCTGGTGGTGACCTTTATCAAAAAGGAACACTATCTCCAACTAATCCGGTATCTGTTTATTACGGCGGTAAAGTACTTACTCCTGAAAACTCTGATAACTTTAGTTTTGGTGTAGTTTGGGATGTTACTGATGCCTTTAATGTCACTTTTGATACATACGAAATAGAACTAGTAGATCGTATTACTCAAGGTAGTGATATAGCGGTAACAGCAGCAGATATTGCCACTTTAACAAGTTTGGGTATACCAGGTGCTGGTGACCTTACTAACTTCCGGTTCTACGTAAATGATTTCGATACAACTACTGAAGGTTTCGATATTGTAGCTACGTATGAAGCTGAAATGGGTAATGGAAACACTGCATTTACATTTGTATACAGCGATGTTGAAACAACTGTTGACAGAACAGGTGGACTTGTAGGATCAGGTAGAATTGATCAGCTTGAGAAACTACTACCTAAGACACGTTGGAATTTATCAGCTGTTCATAATACTGGCGATTGGAGAATACTTGCCAGAATGAATTGGGTTGATGAATGGTTCACTGAAGAGTGGGGCGGCGGTGGAGGATATATCAGTGATATGTCTACTATTGATTTAGAAGTAAGTAGAGACCTAGGTGCTTATAACCTAACATTTGGTGCTCAAAATGCTTTTGATGATCATCCTGATAAAGAAAAGAGAGGAGCCATTCTTGGATGGGAATATCCAGAAGCTTCACCTCTTGGATTTAATGGAGCGTTCTATTACTTCAAGCTTGGAATGGATTTCTAAGGAAATTCTAATCAAAAAAAGGGTGCTTTATGTGCCCTTTTTTTTATCTTGAATAAACAATCTTCCCGCCTACTATTGTCATTACCACTTCTGAAGACATAATCTCCTCTTCGTCTATAGTCATTAGATCTTTAGAAAGAATTGTAAAATCAGCAAGCTTCCCTACTTCTATGGTTCCTTTGATGTCCTCTTCAAATACAGAATAAGAAGCCCATTTTGTAAACATTTTTAAAGCATCTTGTCTTTCAACAGCTTCCTCAACGTGCCAACCTTCTCCATGAAAACCATCAAGATCCTTCCTGCCAATTGCTGCCTTAAATTCTATTCTTGGGTCACCTATCTCTACAGGAGCATCAGAGCCTCCAACAACTCTTACGCCTTGATTCAATAAACTTCTCCATACATAGGCGTTCTTTAGTCTTTCTAACCCAAGCCTCTTTTCTGCAAAATGAAGATCACCAATAGCATGAGAAGGTTGCATTGAAGCAATAATATCCATTTCTTTATAACGAAGTTGATCTTCTGGTTGGATATTTTGTGCGTGTTCTATTCTCCACCTTGGATTCTCTATTAACCTCTCATCTTTTCTAACTAAACTAAAAGCTTCTTCATACCAATCCAGGGTTATCTGATTTCCCTTATCTCCAATAGCATGAGTCTCTATTTGAATGCCTTTCTTAAGTGCTTCAATAAGCTTAGGCATAGTTTTTTCTTTTTCAAAAATTAGAAACCCGCTAGTATCGTAATCATGATACTTTTCTAAAAAAGCTGCTCCTCTAGATCCTATAGCACCATCAGCATAAAGCTTAATACCTCTTGCCGAGAGAAAATGCTGAGGATCTATAATTGTTCCTTCTTCAAGCATTTTTAATGCATCAGGACCATCACTTGCATAAAATTGAATACGTAAATTAAGATTACCTTCTAATTTAATTTCTTCTAGAATCTCGAAATCTGCATAAGGCGAGCCTGCATCATGCAATTGTGTCCATCCCAACCTTAAGCTTTCATCTATAGCTATTTCCAATGCTTCTTTATCTTGCTTAAGGGTTTTCTTAGGTATTAATTTTTCTACCAATAAAGTGGCTTTGTCTACTAACAAACCGTTAGGATTCCCATTGCTATCTCTATTGATTGCACCTCCATGAGGATCCTTTGTATCAAAGTCAATACCAGCTAACTTCAAGGCATAAGAATTTACTATAACAGCATGCCCGTCTGCTCTTTCTAGAACCACAGGCCTATCGCTTGAAAATCTATCCAATTCACCCATGGTAGGAAAGCGTGCTTCGGGCCAATTCTTTTCTATCCATCCTCGCCCTACTACCCATTCGCCTGGTTCTTTCAAATTTGAATATATCTCAACAACAGTAAGCATTTCTTTTAATGAATCTATACCTTGGAGATTGAGATTTAATTCTCTGTACCCTATTCCTTTAACGTGTGCATGAGAATCAATAAAACCCGGGTACACAAACATACCCTCTAAATCTAACATGGACACTTCACCACATTTATAAGCCTCGGCTTCCTTATTGCTTCCTACAAAGACAATATTTTTATTCTTAACCGCAACCGCTTCAGCTTCAGGATGAATATCATTGGCTGTGTATATCTTTGTGTTGAAAATTAGAGTGTCTGATTCAATGCAATTAACAGGTTTATTGCATCCAGCAAGGAGAGTTAAAGTAATAAGAATGGGTAATAACCTTAATATCATTATCTATCCTAATATTTGACTACCAAAAGATAGCTCCTTCGTCATGCAGTTTTTCTTGTAATTCCTTATCAATTCCTAATTCGTCTAGAACTTCTCTGGTATGTTCACCTACCTTCGGCGCTCTATAAGATTTCTTCTTATTTTCATCTTTAATTGTAATAGGACTATTAATGGTAAGAAGGTTTTCAAACTCTTCATGCTCTAATTTAACAAGTGTCTTTGTTTCTAAAAACTGACTGTCCTTCTTATGATCCGTTGTTTTTCCTAATACGCCGTAGGTAACACCAGAATTTCTGAGAAGTTCATTGATTTCATCTAATGTTTTACCAGAAAATCCTAAATTCAACTCTTTTTTTAAATCATCTATATTCTCTATTAGCCCTTCATTTATAAAACGCTCATCGGTTAATAAATCTTTACGGTTTAAAGCTTCTGCTAATTTGGGCCATTCTTTGGCAGCATTTACTAACCCCAAAGCAAACTCTCTGTTATCTTTAGTCGTATAAAAATCATAAAAAGGATGCCTGGGAAGAGGTTCTGAGCGGTCAGGAAAATCAACATCCATTAAGGCGGCCTGAATAAAAACTCCGTTTGCCCAAGCTCCATTAGCCATAAGGGAAGTAGATACCTCTCCTCCTTTACCTGTTTTTTGTCTGCGATAAAGGGCAGTCATAATTGCTCCATAAAGCGCAACTCCTGTGGGATGATCTCCCATGCCTGGAGTTGACCAAGCTACGCTGGAAGTAGAAGAAGGTCTTACAAAATCCATCAATCCGCTTCGAGCCCACCAAGCCATGGAATCGTATGCAGTTCGATCAGCATCTGGGCCTACTTCTCCGTAGCCTGTCAGTGAAGCATAAATCAGCTTTTCATTATTAGGGCATATATCTTCAGCCATAATTTTTAATTTTTTCCTTATAGGGAAAGGCATGTTGGTTATAAAAATATCTGCAGAATTAATTAAATCCATAAGTATCCTGTGAGCCTTTTCATTCTTAAGATCCAAGGAAACGCTTTTCTTGTTTCTTGAAGTTAACTGCCAGCAATAATCGTCAGGTCCTACAGGCATCCGACCATTCGTAATAAGGTTCCTAAGGCTATCTCCTGTGGGTGGTTCAATCTTGATAACCTCAGCACCAAAATCTCCCATGATTGTTGCTGCGGAGGGACCAGCTATAAAACTTGCTGCATCTATGATCTTTATTCCTTCCAGTAAATATTTCTTAGATTGATCCAATCCTTATCTCCGATTTATAAAATAAAGTTAACATATTTTGCTTCATAATAAATTGTTAATTGTCTTCATAACAAGGTATCTTATGGCTTCATAATTGACCATAGGGAGAATAAAAGATGCCCCAGAGATTCAAAGTTATTGCTTTAACCATGCTTGCCGTATTCGTCTGTTATATAGACAGGGTGGTCATCTCACTAGCAATCATCCCAATGAGTGAAGGTACTGGTTGGTCAGAAACTCAGAGAGGAATTATCTTATCAAGTTTTTATATTGGATATATTCTCACTCAAATCCTAGGTGGTTCCTTATCAGATAGGATAGGTGGAAAATTAGTTCTAGGTGTTGGTCTGGTGGTATGGTCTATATTTACTTTTATAACTCCCTGGGCCTTTTATGGAGGCATGACTGCCTTAATAATTGCCAGAATAGGAATGGGATTAGGGGAAGGGATAACTTTTCCTGCATGGCATAGTTTATATGCTAGATGGGTTCCTTTTAATGAAAGGGCTAGATCTGTTGCACTTACAAATAGTGCAATTCCCATAGGCACGATCTTTGGATTAGTAGTAACTCCATTCATTATTTTACGATGGGGTTGGGAATGGGCTTTTTACTTATACGGTGGGCTTGGATTTATTTGGTACTTTTTTTGGCAAAGAACTGCTTATTCTACTCCCAAAGAAGACCCAAATATTTCTTCTGCTGAACTAGAATTTATTACTAATAATGCGCCTGCCTCTGAAAAGGCTGAAAAATTACCTTTTTCTAAATGGCGAGCTAATCTTCCTTTATGGGCTATAGCTGTAGCTCATTTTTGTAATAATTACAGCCTCTTTGTCTTTTTATCATGGCTTCCTATCTTTATAAAAGACGGGCTAGGAGTTCCTATGGCAGCAGTAGGCCTATTAGCGATGCTGCCCCATATAGCTTCTTTCTTGTTCTTAAACATAGGGGGATACTTCGCTGATTATCTAACTAATAAAGGAATAAAATTAATAACGGTAAGGAAGCTTTGTAATTCCATCGCTTTTGGAGGAAGTGGGATATGCTTATGCATAGTCCCTGAATTAGAAAGTGTTGCAGCTATAATTGCAATTATGTGTTTAGGAAACATGTTTGGTGGATTTGGTGCAGGAGGATTTATTGTAAACCATGCAGATATTGGCCCTAAGTACACAGGCAGGCTAATGGGAATAACTAATATGATAGCAGCACTGCCAGGCCTGGTAGGTGGTATTCTTACAGGCGTAATTCTAGATGTAACTAATTCATGGGATATGGTATTTTATGTAGTCGCTGGTATAACCTTTTTTGGAGGAATTTTTTATTTTCTCTTTGCCAGCACAGAGAAGCAATTCGATTAAACAATTTTGGAAACTATTATGAATAATGCTATTGAAAAGGAACTTTCTAAATCAGGAGTATTACTACTCAAGCTGAACAGGCCGGAAGTATTAAATGCAATGAATAGGGACTTAATTGTTGGTCTGCTCGAAACTTTTAATGAAACTGTTGATGATGAAGCTGTAAGAGCAATTGTATTAACCGGTAATGGCAGAGGTTTTTGTGCCGGCGCAGATTTGGTAGATGGCGGATGGCCAAACGAAGAAAACCTATCTGCAGGTCAAGCGGCAGGCAAAAATATGGAAACAGCTTTTAACCCTCTAGTAAAAGCTATCACTCAATCTAACAAACCAGTGATTACTGCTATTAATGGTATCGCTGCTGGAGGCGGGGTTGGTCTAGCATTATGCGGAGATATAGTTATTGCAGCAAAATCAGCAAAATTTAAACTTGTTTTCGGCCCTAATTTAGGAATCATTTCTGATGTTGGCTCATCGTGGTTTGTGCCTAACTTGATAGGAAGAGCGAGGGCAAATGGCATGGGTCTTTTAGGAGATGATATAAGTTCGGAACAAGCTAAAGATTGGGGTTTGATCTGGGATTCAGTTTCAGATGAAGAGCTTCTCCCAAAAAGCCTTGAGATTGCAGAGAGACTAGCAAATGGACCAATTGATGGCCTAAAAGCTATTGTAAAAGCACACGATAATGCCCTTTCTACATCCTTAAATGATCAGCTTGATTACGAGAAAGACACTCAAAGAGTACTCCTAGACAAAAAGGAGTTTAAAGAAGGTGTATCTGCTTTTGTAGGAAAGAGAAAACCAAATTTTAGAGATCTTTCTTAGTAAAACTCAACTCCAGCTATATCTACTTGAGCAAAAAAATCTTTACCAAAGGCCACGATGCCTAGGGTTTTTATTTTAGACGAAGAAAAACTCTTGGAGGCATCTCTTGAATACTCAAATGAACTAAGAGGCAGGTCTATTACCTGCCATTCCCGTGTTACGTAAAATTTAGAAGCGTAATAATTCCACGGGAGCATTCTTGGCGACCTGAGGTGGACATAGTATTCATTATTATTACCTCTAACTTTAATCCTAATACCCTTTAGATCTTTACTTCTAAGATTTACATCAGACCTTACTTGAATGAACCCTCCGTTGTTTTCTGTACTAACATTTCCTTCTAAACGATAAAAAGAAAACTCTTCCTCTTTAAGTTCCAAGATATTAACTTCAGAAATTCCACCCATTACCTGATCAGAAAACGGAACCCAATCTGCCCTGACATCTTTTAGATTATCAATAACTTTTGAATAACTACCCATCGATAGAAATACACACAAAAGGATAAAACTTTTTTTCATAATACTTTCCCTAAAATAAAGAATTATAAAGCATAAGGATCAAGCGTTCGTAATTGAAAAAAAATTTAAAAGAGTTAGAGTAATTAAAAATAAGGGGAAATTTATGACTAAATCAAAGCAGTTCTCAACAAGGTTAATTTTTTTAACCTCCTTAACTGTTTTCATTCTTGGATCATGCAGTCAATCGAATGAAGAGGATATCAGTAGTTCTGTCTCAAATTTATCAGGGTCATCAAATATAGGCTTAATAAATGATGAAAGAATTATTGCTGCTGAAAGCGAACCAGGGAACTGGCTTTCGCATGGAAGAACCTATGAGGAACAAAGATTTTCTCCATTAAACAAAATTAACAAAGATACGGTTAAAGAATTAGGGTTAGTTTGGTCGAAAGACATGGGTACAAATCGTGCGTTGGAATCTACTCCAATTGTAGTAGACGGAATAATGTTTTTTACAAGCACTTGGAGCAGAGTTTATGCAGTTGATGCTTTAACGGGTGAAACTATATGGACTTTTGATCCTGAAGTTCCAGGAGAATGGGCAAGAAAAGCCTGTTGTGACATTGTTAATAGAGGTGTTGCTGTTTACAACGGCAAAGTTTATTCAGCAAGCCTTGATGGAAGACTATTTTCTCTTAATGCTGAAACTGGCGATAAGGTTTGGGAAGTGGATACAATAATTGATAGAACAAGAGCCTATACCATAACTGGTGCACCTAGAGTTGCCAAAGGTAAAGTATACATAGGGAATGGAGGTGCTGAATATGGTGTCAGGGGTTATGTTACTGCTTATGATTCTGAAACTGGCGATCAAGCATGGCGATTCTTTACTGTACCAGGTAATCCAGCCGTAGGATTTGAAGATCCAACTCAGGAAATGGCTGCAAAGACATGGAAAGGAACTAATTGGTGGGAATTTGGTGGTGGAGGAACGGTTTGGAATTCAATTGTTTATGACCCTGACTTTAATAATATTTACTTAGGAGTTGGAAATGGCTCTCCTTGGACCAGAGAAATAAGATCACCTGGAGGAGGAGATAATCTTTTCTTAGCTTCAATTGTTGCCGTTGATGCAGATACAGGGATTTACAAGTGGCATTACCAAACCACCCCGGAAGATAATTGGGATTACACTGCAGTACAGGACATGGCTCTAGCTGATATGGAGATAGACGGTGAAAAGAAAAAAGTATTACTGCAAGCTCCAAAAAATGGATTTTTCTATGTTATAGATCGATCCGATGGAAAAGTTCTAAGAGCGCATCCATTTGCAGCTGTTACTTGGGCAACTCATGTTGACCTAGAGACAGGTAGACCTGTTGAAAATCCTGCAGTAGATTACTCAGAAAATGGCTCATGGGTTTTACCCGGTCCATTGGGAGCCCACAATTGGCAAGCGATGTCGATAGACCTTGAGGCGGGACTGGCTTATATACCAACACAAGAAAATCCTTTCTTTTATGCAATCCAAGAGGACTATAAAAAAACCGGAGTTTATAAAAGAAACCCTGGAAGATGGAACATGGGCATAGAAATGAGCTCTCTGGCCCAAAATATCTTAAATAATTTAGAAACTATGCCTAATCCTGGAGGTTATCTTAAAGCTTTCAACCCCCTCACGGGTGAAACGAAATGGTCTGTTCCTATTCCTCATTATTGGAACGGTGGAGTCTTAGGCACTGCTGGAGGATTAGTCTTTCAAGGAGATGCTTTAGGCATGTTCTCGGCATATGACAAAGAAAACGGTGAAAGATTATGGCAATTTAATACTTATACGTCGATGCTTGCTCCTCCAATAACCTTTGAAATAGATGGCGAGCAGTATGTATCTATCTTAACTGGATCTGGTGGCGGAGACTTGTTCGGAGGAGAACCTTTACCGCCTATAGAAATCCAAGCTTCACTAACTTATAACAACTTTGGAAGATTGTTGGTTTTTAAACTTGGAGGTAATCAAACTCTTCCTATTCCCAATGTAAGAGACAAAACCATTCCTGAGCAGAAACTTGCCAATATCAGTGTTAAACAAATTCAGAATGGTGAGAGTAACTACAATGATTACTGTGCCGTTTGTCATGGATTTATAGTGAAATCTGCTGGAGGAATACCGGATCTAAGAAAAATGTCAACGGGAACCCACGACACCTTCAATCAAATAGTGCTAGAAGGATTATTGGCTAGCAACGGCATGGCTTCTTTTGCCGATGTTCTTTCAGAGGAAGAAATAAAGAATATTCATCATTATGTTAAAGCAAGGGCACACGAAGACAGAGAAGTCGCTTTAGGTAATCTAGAAGCACCCCAATTTACTTGGTTTGGTCAAGACGAATAGTTCTTAGTTCTGAATTAAAGTCTTTGGAGGTAGAGTTCTAGGAGCAACCTCAACGAACTCGAAAGAGGGAATACCTTCCTCCTGCTCTCCTTGAGATTCATATAAATTAGCGTTGTCGGCTTCTTTGTCCTTGTTAACTACCCCGTAAGTTTTCTTTCCATTCAACTGTTCTCCTTCTTTTAACTTAAGAAGAGCAAATTGTGCTTTCTTATAATTTTCCTCGCTCCATTCAAGTTTATAGGCTCTCGGTTTGCCATGAACAATTTTGGCTTCGTCTAAAAGACGCACCCACAGATATAAACCGCCTTCTTTTCCTGTTTCCTTTTTAGGCTCTTCTACAGCTACCCAAATTATCCTAAATTCTTCTGGTAGGTTCTGTGCTGAGGGCCAACCCAATATATTGGTGTAAGTATTCCAACTAAAGAAATAAAAAACTGTTACTAACACTACACCCCATAATTTAATCTTCTTTGTGAAAGAGGTATAGAAACAGAACAATAACAATAAGCTAGCGATCAGCAAATAAGAAAAAATTAATAAAAGACGCTCTTCAACCATATCTATTTAGAATTACCCATGGCCTTAGTAAGAAGTTTTTTAGGGAATTGATTTAAGTCTGTAATATTCTTTTGACCATCAACAATAAATCGCAATGCTGTTTGTTCATCGCCAACACCTGTTAAGAAATGTTCTCCATAATATATTAGCTCAACCGAGGGGTTAAGTTTTTCAACCTTCACGGTTACTGGCAATGGTTCTTGATAATTAGATTTATAATGCAAAAGATTAATGACGTATTCTCCAGACTGCAAACCTCTAACTGTTACTGTTTCTTGATTAATAGGGTTTGAAATAATCTCTCCTTTTGAAGTTATTTTATCTGCTAAATTTCCTCTATCATCTCGATCTAAATGCATTAAACCTGTATCTCTATTATGGTACCAAACTAACCCTCCTTGAGGATCTTCCACAACTGCATCTACGTCATCAGGGTGTTCATCTGGCCATTGAATTGAAATTAGAACTTCAGCTTTCGTATCTATAGATCCAGCATCTTGAGAATTATTGATAAGCATAAATGCTATAGCAAACATAAATGCAAATCCCAACAAAGCATTGAAAAGGAGATCAGTAAAAACATCCTGCTCATCTCCTTTGACAAGGATTTTATGCTTCATCTAATACTTTTGAAGATAGATAATTTAATATTCTAGTTAAACTTGTATCTAATAAAAAATACTGAAGTTTTAGTAAGATACTAGTCACAAGTCCTGTCAAGGTTGTATAGAGAGCTACAGCCATACCTCCGCTCATTTTTGATAAAAGCTGCTGGATTATCTGTGGATCAAAATCTTTTATTTCTCCAATAGGGAGTAACATTAGAATAAATCCTATAACTGTGCCAGTTAAACCAAGCTTTAATAAAATGTCGACAATCATGTATCCCAATGCATGCCTGTTGACTAATTCATCCTCTAAGAGTGATAAATAGTTTTTATCTTTTTGTAGATCTTCTTGGTTGGAGGCTTTAAGTTTATTTAACCAAACAGAAGTAGTAGTCACTTGATCTGACTTTAAACTTTCTATTTCTTTATCCAAAGAGAAACTTAAAAAGTACCAATGAGCAGTTGCTAAATAATAGATAGCTAATATTATCAATGAGATCTTGCTCTGATCAGAAACAATAATAAGATTTAATACACCTAAGCTATAAATTAGATAGGTAAAAAATATAATAACCCCTAATACTGCAGAGGATTTTAATAAAAGATGCTCGGATTTAAGTTTAACTGCCATGTTTTTGTTGCCTATGAAAGATCGTTCAATCCACAAAGCCTGTTGTAAGAAATGAAGCTTACCTTTTTAAGGTAATATTTACCAAGACTAGTATTCAAAACTAAATATGTCCTGACTGACCGCCATCGACCTCTATAGAGGTCCCACTAATATATGAAGCAGCATTTGTACAAAGAAAAGTTATTAAAGAGGCTACTTCTTCAGAAGTTCCATATCGACCTACAGGCACAGAAGATCCATTATTTTTAATAACATCTTCCTTTTTTCCACCTGTAGCTTCTGCAATTTCTGTTGCTGCTCTTTCCCACATAGCGGTATGTATAAGACCTGGAAGAACTGAATTAATCAGAACACCATCAGAACCATATTTTTTTGCTAATGACTTACTCATCGAGATCATTGCGGCCTTTGTTGTTCCATAATCTATTAGCGCTGCATTGGGGTATTTTCCTGCAGAGCTCGAAACCATCACTACTCTGCCCCACTTCTTCTCTCTCATATTTGGAAGAAATGCTCTTGTACATCTAACTGCTGAGAGAAGGTTCAACTCATGTAATTGTTGCCAATCTTCATCTTTCATATACAAAAAATTTCTTGAAGGAGAAGCTCCAACATTATTAACCAAGATATCTACAGGTCCATCAACTTGTACTAATTCTATAAAAGAGTCAGTCGATTCTTTATTGCCCATATCAGCTATAAATCCTTTTATAGAACCATTCTTAGTTCCAAATGAAGATAACTTATCGACAGCTTCAGAATTTCTTGCACAAAAACTAACGTCTGCGCCGTACTCAGCTAACATCTTAACTACAGCCTCTCCAATGCCTAAGCTTGCTCCAGTTACAACTGCTTTTTTGCCTCTTAAATCTAAATCCATCATAACTTTTCTCCTTTATTTAAGTCTAACTTCATCTTCGTATTTCCTCTTTCATATCTCATGTCATGATAATCAAGATCAAGATTAAAACCACTGGATTTATAAAGATTAAGCGCAGGAAGTAATTTATCATTAGTAACTAGAAATATTTCTTTTGCACCTTTGTGTTTAGCAAAATCTATCGATGCATCTATCAACATTCTTCCTATTCCTTGACCTTGAAAAGACTTTTCTACAGACATTTTTGCCAATTCAAATACTTTAGGTGAAATACAGACCATTGCTGAAGTTCCAATTATTTTATCTTCCAGAAGAGCAAAAAAAATCTCACCTCCTTTATCTATGACGTAAGATTTAGGATTAGATAAAATCTTTATATCTTCCTCTTCAACAACAAAATATTCTTGGATCCATTGTAAATTTAATGTTTTAAAACTATTTGCATAGGCCTCTTTGTA
>Ga0257107_1000456_pt1 | contig 15565 bp, 13 predicted proteins | sample LP_taG_2_FD_190178 | JGI IMG/M metagenome (GOLD analysis project Ga0257107, IMG submission 190178) | Marine microbial communities from Northeast Subartic Pacific Ocean, Canada - LP_J_2011_P26_500m | ecosystem: Environmental > Aquatic > Marine > Oceanic | place: Canada: Northeast Subartic Pacific...
CTTGGGAGCTCACAGACATATTTTTATGAATAACACCAATACCCCCTTCTTGAGCGATTGCAATAGCAAGTCTGGCTTCAGTTACAGTGTCCATGGCAGCAGAAATAATGGGAATATTTAGAGTAATTTTTTTGGTAAGTTTAGTTGTTAAATCAACCTCTTTAGGAAGAATTGAGGAGTGCGCAGGCACCAATAAAATATCATCGAAAGTAAGTGCTTTTTTTAATACATTCATAAATTTCTCCAGATATTACTTAATATCGCCTACGTTTTACAAGTACTGGCACTATATAGCCAATCAACATACCAAAGAATAATACTAAAGCGCCAACAATAAACCAATTTCTTTGACTTGTGTCTTTTTCTATTTGGGTATTGTTTTCTGCCAACTGTAGCTCAGTCTTTAGTTGGAGTTTTTCTTGTATGAGTCTCTCATTTTCATGTTCTAGTTTCAGTGCATCTTGATAGATCTGTTCAATGTGTTCCTTCTCAGCCTGTGACTTAGAACTCTGAATAACAAGGTCAGAATTTTCTTGTTTTAGAGATACAAGTTGCTTTTCTAATACATCCTTTTCTACTTGAAATTTAGAGATTAGTAACTTGTTGGCATTAAAGGTTCTTTTTAGTTTTATTAATTCTTCACGTGCTGATGGGTCTTTTGATAAATAAGATGCAATAATCCAACCAACAGTATCATCATATTTGATTTGTGCCCAAGCATTATCATCTGTGATTTGTAATATAGACAGTTCAGTCCCTGAGGGTAGTAAACGAATAATATTATCACCAAAAGCCTTATCTGAGCGGATAGGTATGTCTACCTGGTCTGTAATATAGACAATCGCATCGGCACTAACCATTGTGGCTAAGAAAAAGAATACTAATGGCAATGGTTTATATTGTTTCATAGTGATGATATTTTTTTCAATTGTAATTCTAAATCCCCTAGGGTTTTTTCTACTGAAGAGAGTTTTGATTGTTCTTTTTCAACTACCGCCTTTGGAGCTCCCGAGATAAATTGTTTATTATTTAGTTTGCCTGAGAGTTGCTGTTGATGTTTAATTAATTTATCAATTCCTTTGTTCAATCTTAATATTTCTTGCTCTTTGTCAACTAAACCTGCTAATGGGATAAATATTTTCATTTCGCCAACCAGTGCGGTTGCAGATTCAGGAGCTAAATCGTTTTCTGAAAGCTGCTTAATACTCTCCAACTTTGCAAGTGTTGAAATTATTGATAGATTATTATTGACATATGTTTCATCTGAAGTATTAAGGTTTTGAAGAAAGCAAGACAAAGCCTTTTTCGGTTCAATATTCATTTCACCTCTAATTTGTCTTATACCTAGAATAAATTCTTGAAGCCAAGCGATCTCTGATTCAGATTTTTTACTAATTAATGTCTCATCTATTTCTGGGTAGGGCTTGGTGATAAGTCTCTCGGATTTATCATTATTCAAGCTACGACATTGCTCAAAAATCTCTTCGGTAATAAATGGAATTATTGGATGTAGTAATGTTAAGGTTTCAGATAGCACTTTAATGAGTGTTGCCTCACAACCTTGCCTTGTTTCATTATTATCCAAAAGTGGTTTTGATAGTTCAAGGTACCAGTCACAATAATCATGCCATACAAATTCATAAAGAGCTTGGCTCATCAGATCAAGACGATAGTCAGTTAAGTGTTTTTCAACTGCAATTTTTGTATGCTGGAGTCGTGACAATATCCAATTGTCTGGCGTTGATAAAGTGGCATCAAAGTTAATTGATTGAGATTCAAGTTTCATTAGCACGAAACGAGAGGCATTCCAGAGCTTATTACAGAAATTTCGATAACCTTCTACTCGCTTCAGGTCAAACTTAATGTCGCGCCCAAATGATGCAAGGGCAGTAAATGTTAATCTAAGAGCATCAGTACCAAATGGCGGTATCCCATTAGAAAATTCTTTTTCGGTTTGTTTTTTTATTTTCGAAGCTAACTCAGGTTGCATCATTCCCTGTGTTCGTTTTTCAAGCAGCTCTTCTAAACTAATACCATCTATTAGGTCGATCGGATCCAAAACATTGCCCTTAGATTTACTCATTTTTTGGCCATGACCATCTTTAATGAGCCCAGTGATATATATATCTTTAAAGGGTACATTGCCAGCAAACTTTATTCCAAACATAATCATTCTAGCAACCCAAAAAAATATAATGTCAAAGCCTGTAACAAGAACACTTGTCGGATAAAAGCGTGACAATTCCGGAGTCTTTTCTGGCCAACCTAATGTTGAAAAAGGCCATAGAGCAGAGGAAAACCAGGTATCCAATACATCTTCATCATGAGTTAATTCAACACCATCACCTGCCTGTTTTTGTGCCTCTTCAATATTTTTTGCAACATAGATTTTTCCAGTTTTGTCATACCAAGCTGGGATTCGGTGCCCCCACCAAATTTGACGTGAAATACACCAGTCTTCAATATTTTCCATCCAGTTGAAATAGGTTTTCTCCCAATTTCCAGGAACGAAGCGAATATCACCATTTTTAACTGCATCAATAGCAGGTTTAGCTAGAGGTTGTATTTTGACAAACCATTGATCGGTCATATAAGGTTCAATTACAGTATTGGTTCTATCACCTCTGGGCACCATCATGGTGTGTGGATCAATTTTCTCTATTAAATTTTGTTTTTTTAAATCTTTTACAACAACTTTGCGAGCTATAAAGCGGTCTAAATTTTGATAAGCTTTAGGAGCGTTGAGATTAATTTTTGCATCATCTGTGAGGATGTTTATATTTTCAAGTTCATGCCTTTGACCTATCTCGTAGTCATTAAAGTCATGTGCAGGAGTGATTTTTACACAACCTGTGCCAAATTCCATATCGACATAATTGTCTGCAATGATTGGAATTTGTCTATTAGTCAATGGCAAATTGACCATCTTTCCAATCAAGTGTTGGTAACGAGCATCATCCGGATGAATCGCCACAGCGCTATCACCAAGCATGGTTTCTGGTCTGGTTGTGGCAACCACCATAACCTCATTAGAGTTAGCAACAGGGTATCTAATGTGCCACAAAGATCCCTGTTCTTCGGTGCTAATCACTTCAAGGTCGGATACAGCTGTCAAAAGTACAGGATCCCAATTAACGAGTCTCTTGCCACGATAAATTAATCCTTCTTTATAGAGTTCAATAAATACCTTTTGTACTGCGTCAGAAAGGCTTTGGTCCATGGTGAAGCATTCTCTTTCCCAGTCCACTGATGCCCCAATTCGTCTCATCTGAGAAGTAATCGTTCCTCCAGAATGGTGCTTCCAATCCCAAACTTTTTCTATAAATTTTTCACGACCAAGGTCATGTCGTGAAACGTTTTGACGCTCGAGTTGTCTTTCGACTACCATTTGAGTTGCAATGCCGGCATGGTCGGTGCCAGGTTGCCATAAGGTTTGATCACCTTTGCCACGATGGTAACGAGTCAATACGTCCATGATTGTATGTTGAAAGGCATGACCCATATGTAAGCTCCCAGTTACATTGGGTGGCGGAAGTACTATGCTATAGGCATTCTGGCTATTGGAATTTAACTGAGAGGAAAAGTAATGACCCTGTTCCCAAATATCACGAAATTTTGCTTCGATTAGTTCAGGGTTGTATGTTTTTTCCATAGAAATAGGAAGATGGATAAAACTGAGATATTATACAATAGTTATCAACAATTTAACTTCTACTTTAGCTTTATATGTCGTAACTCTTACGACCCGATAAAGCATGAGCTATGGTATTAATATCGGTATATTCTAATTCGCCACCAAGCGGGATACCGTGAGCTATTCTGGTGGTTCTTATTTGGTATTTTTTTGCTAAATTATAAATATAATGAGCAGTCACTTCGCCTTCTATTGTCGCATTAGTAGCTAAAATAATTTCATTCACTTCCTCATTTTTGAGTAAATTTTCAAGTTCATCTAGACCCAGCTCAGCTGCACCTATACCATCGATTGGTGAAAGATAGCCACTAAGAACAAAGTATTTTCCAGAATAGACACCACTCTGTTCGATGACATGAATGTCTGTGGGTGTTTCCACAACACACAATTGAGATTCATCACGAGTATTATTTTCGCAAATACTGCAAAGAGTTTTTTCAGATAGAGTCCGACACCTTTCACAGTTTTTGACATTCTCCATTGTTTCAGTAAGTGCCTTGGAAAGCTCTAATCCACCTTGCCTGTCGCGTTCAAGTAGGTGATAAATAAATCGTTGAGCGCTCTTAGAGCCGACCCCTGGGAGCTTACAAAATGCTTTATTGAGCTTTTCAATCATAAAATAAACCTAGCGAATTATTAAAAGGGCAGATCAATTCCACCAGTAACATTTTTTAATTTTGCTTTAGAGATCTCACTAATCTGGGAAGAGGCGTCATTAAGTGCAGTCATAATCAAATCTTCTAGTATCTCCTTATCAGTTAGGAGTGATTCATTAATTTGAATGTTGGTGACACGATATTCCCCTGTCAAAGTTATTATAACGGAACCAGAGCCAGATTCTCCTTGGCAAGAAGTTAATTTAATTTCTTCCTGGACAATTTTCATGTCTTCTTGCATTTTTTTGGCTTTTTGTATCATACCTACCATACCGTCTTTAAACATTGAATGACTCCTTTGAGGATTTGATTGATTGAAGGTCAACTTTTGTGTTGAAGGCCTCTTCTATTTTTTTGAGTCCTTCATCATCGAGAAATTGTTTTTCAGTTTGCTTTCTTTTATGTTGTTCTTTGATGACTTCTTTTTGTGAAAGTGTGTTTCCATTGGTGTTTCCAGATTCAATTTCCAGTGATATTTTGTTGAACTCGTTGAACAAAGTTTTTTCGATTGAATTTTGAATATTCTTGGTGAATAGGTTATTAAATTCTTCATTCAGGGTAAGCACAAGTTTATCGCTTTCATAGGAGCCAAAAAGAGTATTTTTAACAAGCATTTTAGCAGCGCCTTCAAAGGGCAAGTTATTGATAATTCTCTCCCAGTCTCTTTGGTTGTTGATTTTAATTTGCTTTCGTGATTTGGTTTGTTTATCTTTACTGGGCTTATTTTCGGATGCTTCTTTAGTATTGTTTGGTGTAATTTTGGGTTTCGTTTCTAGAGTATTTTGTTTAACTTTGGAAGATTTAGTTTTTGGTTTAGTTGACGTTTTTAGAGTTTTTTTTTCATTCTCATACTCGGGGTGAAATGAGATCATTCTGAGCAATGTCATTTCTAAACCGATTTGTTCACTTGGTGAATATACAAGATCCTTTTGACCATTAATAGCGATTTGATAAAAAAGCTGTAAGTCGTGCGCTGAGATTTGACTAGCAAGAGTTATTATTTCACTGTCAATTTGCTCATTATTAGTAAGTATCTGAGCAATTGATATTTGATGAAAAAGTGATGTTATGTCTTTAAGGACGTTCGAGAGGTTTTCGCTTTTATGTGCAAGATCTCTGACAAACAATATAACATCCTCAGCTTTTCTTTCAATAACCATTGTGGCTAGTTTAATGACATCATCATGGAGCACTAAAGCTAGCATTTCATTTATGTCTTTGACTTTGACACTTCCATTGCCATATGATATTGACTGGTCAAGAAGGCTAAGAGCATCGCGCATTGAACCATTGCCAAAATCTGCAATCTTAGATAATGCAGACTCTTCGAACTCCAGACCCTCTGAATTCATAATAAATACAAGTTGCAAAAGGATTTCGTTGTGAGAGAGCTTATTTAAATTAAATTGCAAGCAACGAGACAAAATTGTGACAGGTAGTTTTTTTGGGTCAGTGGTCGCTAACAAAAACTTGATATGTCCTGGAGGTTCTTCAAGCGTCTTTAGGAGCGCATTAAAACTACTCTTTGATAACATATGAACTTCATCTATGAGATAGATTTTATAAAGATTCTTTGTTGGTAAATATTGAGCATTTTCAAGAATTTCTCGCATATGATCTACACCAGTATGGGAGGCTGCATCTAATTCAATAAGGTCGACCGACTGACCTTGATCTATTTCTTGGCATGTCACACATTCACCACAAGGCTTTGAGCTGACCCCTTTTTCACAATTAACAGACTTTGCAAAGATACGTGCAATGGTAGTTTTTCCCACGCCGCGAGTTCCTGTAAACAAAAATCCATGGTGCAGATTGTTGTTATCAAGTGCATTAACAAGGGTTTTGATTGTATGTGTTTGACCGACCAACTCTTCAAATTTATGGGGTCTATACTTTCTAGCTAAAACTTGGTAATGTTCGCTCATCAAAGTTAATATTTTATTAGTATGTAGGGTAGTGCCGAGAATAGGGTCCAACACACAAAAAAATTATTACCGTTGCTCCCTTCCGGGCCTGGCGGGGTTCATAACCATTCATTGTCGGTGTACCCTCGACACTACAGTCGTATTTTACTAGATTTGATTATTCCAATTAATTTTTCTTGGTTATTGTAAGTGTTTTTTATGTTAAATAAAGGATGTTTCATTAATTAAGCGTTAATGCTTTTTATCGCCTGATAGCGATCATAAATTAACGACCATATTTCACCAACTTTTCCATTATTAATAAGGCTATTATCAATACGGTTTATCGGAACAACTTCGCGTGTAGAACTACTAATCCAGACCTCGTCAGCATCCATTAAGGAGTCTTTATTGAATGTGACCTCTTTGACTTCAATATCGCAATATTTAGCACAATCTATGGCTATTTCTCTGGTTATACCTGGCAATATATAGGGCCCCTTGGGGTGGGTATAGATGCAATTATTTTTAACCAAAAACAAGTTCGAACTAGAGCATTCAGTAACGATACCATCGCGAATAAGAATAACCTCTTCAACGCCATGATTTTTAGCTTCCTGAGCGAACATGATATTAGCAAGCAGCGAGATGGCTTTGGTGTCACATTGACTCCATCGAATGTCATCACGGGTAATAGCATCTGAGCCTATTAAAAGATCATTCTTAGTTGGACTCTTAAAGGGCGATGATTGTATATAAACGGTTGGCTTAAGTTTGTCATGGGTATGTTTCCGATCATCATCACAGCCACGAGAGATCTGTAAATAAATAGCCTGTTTGCTATTCTCTTGGTGATATGAAATTAATTTATTAATTATTGAGATCCACTCTTTTTTATCATAAGGGTTAACTATATTAATGGCGTCTAGTCCTTTTTGAAGTCGTTTTAAATGCGATTCCAGTCCTAGTATTAATCCATTGTAGACAGGAAAAACCTCATAAACCCCATCACCAAATAGAAAGCCTCGGTCCATAACGGAAATAAAGGCTTCACTCTTTAAGATAAATTTTCCGTTTAAATAAACCAATACTTTATCTAAAAAGCAACTTAATGGTATCAACTATTCTTGCAAAGAATCCAGATTCAGGTGCATCCTCAAGAGCAAGAAGAGGAAGGGTAGTGATGGATTCATTGCCAAAACTGAACACCAGATTTCCAACTCTTTCACCCTGATAAATAGGGGCTATTAAATCCTGGTCAAGAGTAATGGTTTGAGTGGTATATTTAAACTGGTTTCTTGGCAGGGTTAGATAAGTTGAATCTTCTACGCCAACCTTGATACTACTTTTTTCAGATTTGTAGATCGGTACTTGATGGGATATATCGTCAATAGATTGAGTCTCAAAGAAGCGAAAACCGTAGTCCAATAATTTTTCTGCTTCTGTAAATCGAACTGTCGGATTTTCAGAGCCAAGCACCACAGAAATAAGTCTCATACCTACACGCTTTGCACTCGTTACAAGGCAATATCCAGCTTTCTGAGTGTATCCAGTCTTGAGCCCATCTACGGTGCTGTCTGACCATAAAAGTTTATTTCGATTGGGTTGGGTAATATTGTTGTATGTAAATTCCTTCTCGCTATACCATTTATAAAAATCTGGAAAATCACGAATCATGGCTGAGGAAAGAATAGCCATATCTTTTGCGGTTGTATACTGATCTTCGTGTGGTAATCCAGAAGAATTCTCAAATCGAGAGTTTTTCATACCTAGTTGTTCTGCATAATCATTCATGAAGAGGATAAATGTACCTTCAGAACCAGCAACATGTTCAGCAAGAGCCACTGAGGCGTCATTACCAGACTGAACTATCATTCCTCTCAGTAGATCCTGAAGCTTAATCATCTTACCGACCTCAATAAAGCTTCTCGAACCTCCAGTTTTCCATGCTTTTTCACTTATTTTAACGTCATCTTCAAGGGTAATAAATTCTTCCTTTATTCGTTGAAAGACAACATATGAGGTCATCAGTTTTGTCAAACTAGCAGGCGCTCTTTTTTCGTCTTCGTTGTTTGCGGCAAGTATAGCTCCAGAATTGTGATCGATGACAACATAGGCGGCAGCGCCGATAGCAGGTGCATCGGGAATATAGAAGCGCGGCTCTTCTGCATTAGTACTCGAGATAAGCGGCAATAAAATGAAGAATTTTAAGAATCTGATGAGGGTTTTTGATTTCATAGAATAGTGTTTTTTAGTTAGTTAATTAATCACCTAGGAAAACTGATATATTGGCATTAATAAAGGGATTAGGATGATTATAACGAGTAATAACACAATATTATTAGAAACTCAGAAAGAAGTTTGAAAAATTAACATTTTTTCATTGGAGAATTAATAAAACCATTAGAAGTGTCGGTGAGGTTCCAAGCAGGTTATTTTATTACTGCAAATAACGTGGACTTTTATGTTTATGAATTGACATAATAATGCCAAAACTGGCCATCAATGTCATCAAAGAAGAACCACCATAGCTGATTAAAGGAAGAGGGACACCAACAACCGGTAAAAGTCCAGAAACCATACCCATATTAACAAAAATATAGGTAAAGAAAACGAATGTCAGGCTTGCACCAAGTAATCTAGAAAAATTATCTTCACAGCGAAGCGATAAATTGAAGCAACGATATATCATCAGGGTGTAAATTGATAACAATAAAATAAAACCAACAAAGCCCATTTCCTCAGCTAAAACTGAAAAAATAAAATCAGTAGATTGCTCAGGTACGAAGTCGAGTCGGGATTGAGAGCCATGAGTGATACCTTTTCCTGTCAAGCCACCAGAGCCAATTGCAATTTTTGATTGAAGGATATGATAACCTGAACCGAGCGGGTCAGATTCTGGATTAAACAGCGTCAAAATTCGATTTTTTTGATAAGAAATTAGTAAGTTATTCCAAGCAAAATAGAATAAACCGCCAAGTGAAGTCACAAGGAGTCCCAAATTTAGCCAGAGGTTTTTTACCAGACGAATTCTGAATCCTGAAAAAAATAATACATAGATACCTGAAGCTCCAATCAATAAAGCGGTTCCTAAGTCGGGTTGCATAGCAATTAAGAGAACGACAATAGCGATGCCTACTAGAGAGATCATAACTGGGAGTGCTCTAGGTGGGAGTGTGCTTTCACTCAATATTGAAGCTATCGCTATTGGAACTATAATCTTCATCATTTCTGATGGCTGAAATTTAATAAAGCCTAAGTTTAGCCATCTTTGGGCACCACCTCCATAGCTACCAAAAAGCAATACTAAAATTAATAAAACTATTCCTATGATCATTAATATTGGTGCCGATCTCTTTAATAAGAGCGGGGGTATCTGTGCAACAACCAGCATAACAGATGTAGCCAGTCCAAGATGTATCAGTTGTTGATAAACTAAATCAAGGGAACCGCCGGAGCTACTATACAAGATCAATAGCCCAAGACTAGAAAGAAGAACAATTAAAACCAATAACGTTGTATCTATTTTAAAGAAACGATAGAAAAGTTTAATATTATTTAAAAAGTAATCAATCATAAAATCAGCAAACCTACAGGTCTTAAATCTGAAAGCAATAAGTTAAAGCTACTACATGCAGATACATTATTCATAGATTCCAGACCTAATCCGAGTTTAGATAACGAAACTTGCTGTTTAGGGGAGAGAAATTTTGAATGTTTTCCGGTACCAATTATCAACAAATCTAGTGATTCTTGACTCAATAAGGGGAATAGTGCCTCCTTACTAATCTCTTCAAGTGAAGATATTGAAACTTCTTCTGCCTTTTTAGAAGAAATAAAGCAGGGTATTTTCAGTTGAGTGTGTGAAAGTGTAATGGTAGATTCATCTATTGAAATAACGGTATTTTGATTAGAGCTTTGCTGAGTGAATTCCATTAAATGACTTAGAAATTTGCATGTTGGAATTCAATTATATCAGTGTAAAATTGGTACTTCATTTGATTTCTTTCGGAGTTGAAAAACTTACTTGTAATCGATATCATGAGTCTACTAAGTTGACACAATCGTTAGTATTGGAGTCGAAAAAATAATTCAAAAAATTAATAAATGAAATCAAGATTTGCCCCTTCACCGACAGGATACTTACACATTGGTGGTGCTAGAACGGCCCTTTTTGCATGGCTTTGGGCTAAAAAAAATAACAGCAAGTTTGTTCTTCGGATTGAGGATACTGACAAGGAACGCTCCTCTCAGGATTCAGTAGATGCTATTTTGCAGGGAATAGACTGGCTAGGTTTGAGTTATGACGAAGGGCCTATCTATCAAAGTGATAGATTTGAACGTTATAAAGAAGTCGTTTCTCAATTGCTCGATAATGGAAAGGCGTATTACTGCGAATGCACAAAAGAGCGCTTAGAGGAAATGCGTGAAGCACAAATGGCAAGCGGAGACAAGCCGAAATATGATGGCTGTTGTCGAGATAAGAAGCTCATAAGCGGTGTAGTTCGTTTCCTTAATCCAGACAATGGGACTGTATCTTTTAATGACTATGTTAAAGGTGTAATTGAAATTGCTAATAGTGAGTTAGATGATTTAATTATTGCAAGGTCAGATGGTTCACCGACATATAACTTGACAGTTGTAGTTGATGACCATGATATGAATATTGAATGTGTTATTAGAGGTGATGATCATATAAACAATACACCCAAACAAATCAATCTTTATGAGTCTTTGGGTTGGTATATACCAAGATTTGCCCACGTGCCTATGATTTTGGGTAGTGACGGTTCACGTCTTTCAAAAAGGCATGGAGCAGTTAATCTAATGACTTATAGAGATGCAGGTTTTTTGCCGAAAGCTTTATTAAACTACATTGTTCGTTTAGGTTGGTCTCATGGTGACCAAGAGATTTTCTCGGTTGATGAGATGATTAAATTATTTGAACTCAAAAACATCAATAAATCATCAGCAAGTTTCAATCAAGAAAAACTAGATTGGATTAATCAGTCATATATAAAGACAACTGAGATTGACGAGCTCGTATCCGAGCTAGAATGGCACCTAAATCAACTTTCTATTGATTTAAGTGATGGACCAAATATAAAAGAGGTTATTGAAGTTCTCAGAGATCGTTCGAAATCTTTAGTAGATATGGCTAAGAATTGCGTGATGTTTTATCACGATTTTGAAGACTTTGACTCTGATCTCGCTATAAAGTTTTTTAATTTGGAATCAAGGTCCGTACTAGGCGATTTATTGATAAATTTAGAAACTCTAGAGCAATGGTCCGCTGAACATATTCATGAAGTAATTCAGAGTATATGTCAGAGTCGTAATATAGGTTTTGGAAAAGTAGGTCAACCATTAAGGTTAGCTATCAGCGGAGATGGCGAAGCTGGGAGTATTGATAAGTGTTCTCAATTAGTTGGCAAGAAGAGAGTGCTGTTAAGACTGAAAATGGCGACTGATTGGATTGATAACCTTCCCTAATAGAATTTATATTGATTTCTACAATTAACTAACAAAACGAAAACCCCTGTGTTATCAAATTTTTTTGAAATATTATTGTTGATTTCCCCAGTATTTATTCTTATTATCTTGGGAAACCTTCTTAGAAGAATTGGAGTTCCAGAACTCTCTTTTTGGTATCTAAGTGATAAACTAATATATTGGGTTCTAATCCCAGCTCTACTTTTTCATCATGTCTCTCAAATTACATTGTCTTCAACAATGATTACTACCTATGCTGTGGTTATTTTGAGTGGCCTTTTTGTTGTTATAACGCTTTCTTTTATTACTGGAAAACTTTTTGGATATACGCCACAAATTTGGACTTCAGTTATGCAGGGTGCCTCAAGGCATAACGCTTTTATTGCGCTTGCTATAGCTGGTAGTCTTTTTGGGGATGAAGGATTAGCTTTAGGCGCTATTTTTATGGTAATCCTGATACCTATTATTAATATTTTTATAGTTTCTGTGATGACTTCTACCTTGAGCCAAGAAGTAGGCAGTAATTCTAGACCAAACATATTTGATGTATTATATGAACTGATAAAAAATCCATTCATTCTGGCTATCGCTACTGGACTGGTTATTTCTTTTGTTGACGCAGAAAGAATAATTATTATTCATGAGACTACCGGTTTACTCGGTTCGGCAGCTTTACCCATTATGCTTTTAAGTATTGGTGCAAATATTAAAATTAGAGAAATCTCTTTAATAATCACACCAATCATTATTGCAAATGTTCTTAAACTTCTTATTTTTCCTATAATTGTATTTTTTGTCGCTAAATCAATGAATCTGAGTCAGTTTGAAACAACTATAGCAGTTATATTTGCTGCAGTTCCAACGGCTGCATCATCATACTCACTGGCTAAACAATACGGAGGGGATGCTCAATTAATGACAAGCATTATTACAATTCAAGTTGCATTATCATTTATAACAATACCTATTCTCTTGGCATTTATAGCTACCTAGCGTTTTATTGATCAATTAGAGGTAATTATTAAAAATTAGACAATCTTTGTAAAAAAATAGATTTTTTGTTGATAAGTGATATAATAGATTCAAGAATTATTCTAATTCTATTATTAATTTCCTTTTTTTTGAGTACATGAACGACAAAATTAAAGTAGTCAGTGACGCTTCTTTTGATGCTGATGTAATTGGTTCTACACAACCTGTTTTAGTTGATTTTTGGGCTGAATGGTGTGGACCATGTAAAACTCTTGCACCAGTTCTAGATGAGATAGCCAATGAATATGACGGTCGCATAACTATAGCAAAGGTTAATGTTGATGAAAACTTACAAATACCACCTAAATATGGTATTAGAGGTATCCCAACAATGCTTTTATTTAAGGATGGCTCGGTTCATGCTACAAAGGTTGGTGCGCTCTCTAAGGCCAACTTAAACGCATTTTTGGATTCCAACATTTAACAGTAATAATTTATTTAACTTTTTACAACTTAAAAATATAATAAAAATACCTTCTCACTAAAAATCTCATAAAAAATAAATAGAACCCCAACTTGGGCTAATCTATTTCTTCGTTTGGCATCTTGCCAATTTCAACAATTCAAAAACAACTTCAATATGAAACTATCAGACCTCAAAATTAAGACACCTGCCGAACTTTTAGAATTGGCTCAATCCCTAGGTATCGAAAACATTTCAAGAGCTAAAAAACAAACACTCATCTTTGCAATCTTAAAACACAAGGCTGACAATGACGAAGAAGTTTTAGGTGACGGAGTTTTAGATATATTACAAGAGGGTTATGGCTTTCTCCGTTCATCGAATGACTCTTATGTCTCAGGTCCAGATGATATCTATGTGTCACCAAATCAAATAAGGCGTTTTAATTTGTCAACTGGAGATGTGGTTACTGGAAAAATCCGGGCACCTAAGAAAGGTGAAAAATATTTTGCTTTGATTAAAGTCTCAGAGGTTAACGAAGACAAACCAGAGAATATAAGAAATCGAATACCGTTCTCTTCTTTAATACCACTTCACCCAAATGAAAGACTTAATTTAGAGCTAGGTAATGGCGGTACAGAAGATATAACTGCAAGAGTGATTGATTTAGTATCTCCTTTTGGTAAGGGTCAAAGGGGCTTGATAGTATCTCCTCCAAAGGCCGGAAAGACAATGATTATGCAAAACATTGCATCATCAATCTCTGTTAACCATCCAGACTGTGAGTTAATTGTACTTCTTATAGATGAGCGTCCTGAAGAAGTTACCGAGATGGTGCGTACAGTCAGAGGTGAAGTTATTTCTTCAACCTTTGATGAACCAGCCAAACGACATGTTCAAGTTGCTGAAATAGTCATAGCGAAAGCTAAAAGGCGAGCTGAACAAGGTAAAAATGTAATCATTCTTCTTGATTCTATTACACGTTTAGCGAGAGCCTATAACACAGTTGCTCCTTCATCTGGAAAAGTTCTAACTGGTGGTGTTGATGCCAACGCTTTGCAAAGACCAAAACGGTTTTTTGGTGCTGCTAGGAATATTGAAAATGGAGGTAGTATTACTATAATTGCAACAGCATTAGTTGATACAGGCTCGAAAATGGATGAAGTTATTTATCAAGAGTTTAAAGGAACTGGTAATATGGAACTTCACCTTGAACGTAGACTTTCAGAAAAACGTATATTCCCAGCTATTAATATCAATTCATCTGGAACTCGCCGCGAAGAACTCATTACAGAAGAGCAAGAACTTAAAAAAATGTGGATTTTACGTAAGATTCTTCACCCTATGGACACTGTTGAGGCGGCAGAATTCTTAATCGAAAGACTACGTTTTACAAAAACTAACGATGAATTCTTCGACTCCATGAAACAAAAGAAATAAAATCTGTTAGTATGTCAGAAGCGGATTGATTATGGAAACGAAGCTTCTTAGTATTCTCAAGTATCAAAATTGCCGAATTGCCAGATATATAAGGCGCAATTTAGTAACTCTCTTTTTTGCAATATTTTTCATTATTGGACTTTTTGTATTTGGCAATCGAATCGTATTGACGGTTCAAGAGAGCTTTGAACAAGGTATTCCATTTCAAGAACTCATTCCTTTAATAAGTTTTAATATGATCAGGGATGTGACATTAATAATAACACTTTCATTCTTCTTAGCTATTATTTTGAGTATATCTCAGTTATACAAAAATTCTGAGGCAATCGTGATGAATTCGATGGGTTTAGGCGATAAACATTTTGTTGTTTTTATTCAACCTACTGTTCTTTTGACTTTTATAATTATAACTTTTCTAACAATCTATGCTGTTCCGTGGGCAAAACAGCAAAAAAATATTGTGGAAGAAGAGACTAAAAATGCTTCAGAATTTTCTTTCATTACTAAAGGTGAATTTGAAGAATTTAAGCAAGGTGATATTGTTTTCTATGCCTCTGAAGCTAAAACACTAGATACTCTTGGTGAGCAAAATTTGGAAGAAATATTTATCTATTCAACTAATGAAGAAAAACCAATGATTGTTCTAGCATCAGAAGCGAGGAAATATATTGACCCCAGGACTAATAGCACATATCTACGTCTAAAAGATGGTATTCGATATCAAGGAATTCCTAGTGATGAAAATATAAGTATCCTTAATTTTGACTTATATGATTTAGAGATTATTTCAGGCGAATTGCAAAAATCATTAGCCATTTATACAAAAATTGAAGGTAAAAGTACCGTTGACTTGATTAAAGCAGGAGGTTCTTATGCTAATGCCGAGTTGCAATGGCGGCTTTCTCAGCCTATTACTGTTTTGATACTTTCTTTTTTTGGA
>Ga0257107_1000457_pt1 | contig 15558 bp, 25 predicted proteins | sample LP_taG_2_FD_190178 | JGI IMG/M metagenome (GOLD analysis project Ga0257107, IMG submission 190178) | Marine microbial communities from Northeast Subartic Pacific Ocean, Canada - LP_J_2011_P26_500m | ecosystem: Environmental > Aquatic > Marine > Oceanic | place: Canada: Northeast Subartic Pacific...
ATATTATCTAAAACCAGCGTTTGGTGAAAAGTTCTTTTTCGAAGATGGGCTAAAAGCAATTACTGAGAAAAAGCATGCCCAAATGACAGATTAAAATATAGATTTTTTGGAGGTAAAATATGCGAAAAGAGTTTGTTGTAATGCGAATAGATGCAGCACCTGACGGTGCTCCACACGTTGTAGTTTCTCTATCTTTAGCAAAAGACATGAAAGAAGGAAATCAACCACCATCTCAACTTGGATCAAATGTCATGGGATTTAGTAACATGGATGACATGATGAAAAATCTCAATAAAATGATGGCAGGTGGAATGGGAGGCATGGGAGGCGGTCCTGGAAATACCAGCATCAAACTTGACATGCATGAATACAAAGAACTCAATCTTTCAGTTGGCGATAAGGTCTTTTTAGATTTATCAAAAGCAGAAACTTTAGGCGTATAATCTATCTAGAAATTTGAGCTCGTAATTTTTCATAGGCTCTTGGTGCGTCTTCTTCTTTTAGAACTACTACAAGTCCATCTTGGGTGAATAGTGCATCTGCCATATCAATTCCGTTGTAATGTAGAATTTCAGTAACAAATGACATTATATCTGATCTATTATGGTTTGGTGGAACTGAGACCTTGATCTTTGCCAGTCCTGAATTGTACTCGTTCTCTTTTGGCAGTGATTGGAACATTCGTCTAACCCTATCACTATCTTCGGTGAGAATTCTAAATGAGTCACCGAGTCTGAAGAATTCTGAATCTGCAAATTCCTTATGAAACTTGTTTAGCATTTTTGCCATTTCATCTCCAGCATCTGCCATATTCCATTGAATGCCCATTATTCCATCAGTTAATGAAAGTCTGGCATTTTTGAGAACAGGCTCATCTGAGACCTCTTCCTTATCAACAAATGAATCTGCATATCGCTTTATGGCGACTACAATGGTATTCAGGTTTACAGAGTTTCCAATCGTCTTTTCAACATCAGATTGAATCTTCACGGCTAGAGCCGTATAGTTGATAACATCCATCTTCATACACTCGTAGATTGAGCGATTCCTTGTGATGATTTCACGCACAACTTCAGGAACAGAAACGCCGGTAGTTCTCATATTATATAATACCTATGACATATATAATAACATTATGTAATTAAACATGAAATCTGTAAGTTAATAGACAAATACAGAATAAAGTATATATAATGTCATAGATATTACATTATACAGGTAAATATGACAATGTTCAACGACGAATTCAATAGAATCTTCAAACAGATGTCTAGTTCCTTTGGGAATCTAGATGATGTGTTTGAGATGCTAAGAAACACAAACGGACTATCTGAACCAATCTATTTCGGTTATACCATGACCGTTGGTCCTGATGGAAAACCCGTTATCCAAGAGTACGGAAATGTCAAGCCAGACACTTTACCTACAGTAGATTCATGTGGATGTTCCAGCCAATCACACGAATCTATAGCAGAAAAAAGAGAACCTCTGATAGACACTTTGGTTGACGACAAGGAACAAACTCTCAAGATTATTGCCGAGATGCCAGGTGTTGAAAAGACCGATGTAAAAGTCGTTGTGGATGAGGATATCATTCACATCAATGCTGAACATGGAGAAAAGAGCTATCATGTGAATGTCCCAATTCAGCACAAGGTCGAATCAGACTCTCCAAAAGCCACTTACACAAATGGCATCCTTGAACTAACCTTCAATCTGGATACCAAACCAAAGGGCAAATCTGTAGACGTACTCTAAACCCCTTTTTTTTAAAAGCTAAAAAATCGTGTTTCTAGGCGTGATTACGGAATTAAGGGGGCTAGATAGGACATTAGCCTAATACCCATAAAACAGGTAGTAGTAGGCACAAAATTACTCCAAAACACCATTTTAAAATTAACCAGAATTTATGAACACGGTAGAATTAGACACTGATATCATCTCTACCATTTTAATCGGAATACTTTCTCTTTCTGAAACCTCTACCATATCATCATGATGTGTATCATTCAGATGCTTTAGGAACTCTTCTTCTTCAATGTCATTTTTCTTAAAATCACATGATGGAAAAACACAGTTGAAATTCAATCTACAAAACCAAAAGCGCGGATTGGTGATCCTGTTGCATTTTTGAGTTTTAGTGGACTTGTGATCAGATGAAAATTATTAGATTTGATTTTATTCAAATTTGTCAAATTCTCCACAATCAGAATATTGTTTTTTGCCAAAATATGATGAACTGAAAATTTTGAATCTGTGCCCAAATCTATGCTTGGCGAGTCAATTCCAACCATATTGATTTTCTTTGATGCTAGATACTTTGCGGCCGTTACTGACAGACCAGGATTCTCGGTAAAGTAAAATTCCTTATTGAGATTTTTCTGCCAGCCCGTATAGAAAACGACAGTTGAACCATTCTCAATTTTTCCATTTTTTTGTTCAAATTTTTGAATGTCTATTTTTGAAATAGACCGATTGGAGTTTTTACCAATTCTGATCAGAACTGCTTCATTTACCAGTCTTTCAGGCATAATCTCATGAATCTTTTTTCCATTTTTGACAAAATGAAATGGTGCATCAATATGAGTTCCAGTGTGGGTGCTAAGAAAAAGCAGTTCTAAATTATAGCCATCTTTTGCAATTGTTTCCCATTGTATGAAATGTGGTTTTGGTGAACCAGGGAAAGTTGGAATTTTTTCTGAAATTTCAAGTGTAAGATCTATTACTTTCACACTAAAAATTATGGTATGTAATTAATCAGTTTTTGGTCATTAAAGGTTAAATATTGTCTGAGGCGATTTTTGGTGTGCCTATTGCCTTTGTTCTAATAAATTCAGATTTAGGGAAAGATGTTGAGACTATACAAAAAATCAAGGAAATCATCGAGTCTGAAAAAGACGTCAAATTTGAACTTCAAGGAGTTTATGGTGTATATGATATCGTAGTAAAGGTCTCATCCGATGATAGTCCAAAACTAAGGAGTATTGTGACAAATAAGATTCGAAAAATAGAAAACGTTCAATCAACTCTTACTATGATGGTAATCGAGGAACAAGAATAATTACAACTTTTTTAATTCTTCAACAGTTTTTAAAATTTCTTCTTCTGTATTAAACAGATGTGGTGAAACCCGTAAAATTTTTTTCTCAAAAATTTCGCGTTTTGCAATTATAATTCCATTACTTGCTAATCGCGCAACTACTTTTTCAGGCTCCAAACCATTCATCTCAAATGAAATTATGCTAGTTCTTTTAGATTCTTCTTCTGGACCAAAAACTACCACATTTGGGATTTTACTAATTTCATCTCGAAACAGATTAGCTAGTTTCATTATGTGATTTCGAATATTGGTTAATCCCACATTTTGCAGATAATTTATTGATGATTCCATTCCAACTAATCCCACATAGTTTCTAAAACCAGTCTGGAATTTCTCAGGTAATTCCATATATGATAATTCCATGTCATCAGACTTCATGGCTGATTCACCTCCGATTCCAATTGGTTCTAGTAAATCACTTGAATCTCGTTTACAGAAAAAAACCCCTGTTCCCATTGGTCCACATAACCACTTTGAGCCATTAAACGACATGAAATTACAATTTATTTTTGAGAAATCAAAATCACCAATACACCCGACAGTTTGTGCCGAATCTAAAAAATATGGAATATTTTCTTGACTTAGAATCTCTCCAATTTCTTGAACTGGTAAAATCATTCCAGTATTATACAATCCATGGCTTAGCGCAACCAATTTTGTATTTTTATCAAGCTGCTCTTTTAGGTGGGAGACAGAGAATTCTCCATTTTGATTAACTTGTAAACTTCTAACATCGAGTTTTTTTGCCAATCGTAACCATGGAAAATAATTTGCGTGATGTTCATGTTCATTACCTCTGATTACAATATTTGAGTTGGAATCAAAACTAAGACCATTCGCAACAATATTTACCCCATCAGTGGTACTTTGGGTTAAGACGACTTCATCTGGTTGGCATCTAATTAATTTTGATATTGATCTTCTTGTTTTTATCCATAATTCCTTGATAAATTGTTCTGATTCTAGAGAATCTGGACCAATTTTACTATATTCTATTAAGAATTCTTTCATTGCATTAATACTTGAAACAGGCATTAGAGAAACAGAGGCATTATTCAAGTAAATTTTATCTTTGATAAAATCCTGTGAGATTGATTCCAAATTCATTATTATATCAGATTCAAAAATTATTTGTGTTGGATAAAAATCATACCGTATTTGAAAATTTAGAAGTTGTAAGAAACAAAATTAGGTCGAGTAGCACAAATTTGATTTTTTATAAAGATGCATTTTCAAAAACAAAATTCATGACTAAAATCATGGAATTATTTGAAATTCCCATTGTATATGTTGATTTTGATTTGTTACTCTCTGGGTACTTTGAGAGTGATAGTAATAACAAGCCATCCAACATGGAAATTATAAGACCAGATACAGAAAATCTCAAGAATTTACTATCTGATGTTTTAACACAGATATCATCACAAAAAACTGTTCTAATCTTAGATTCATTAAATGGGCTTTACAGTTTTCTAGATGATGAGAATCCAGGTAGATTTGTGAATAGTCTAATCATGCTTCTACATTCAAACGCAAAATTTTCTCAATCAATTTTGTTTATCACTTGCTTAGCACAAAAGAAAGATGACGACTGGGTTTTACCAACAGGGAGACATATTCTAGAATCTGAGAATATCAACAGATTTGAGATTAATGAATATGATACTAAAATTAAGATTAAGACTGCTTGATAATTTTTTGCGATCAAAAATTTCAAACAGTGTTATAGAAAATCCTAACACCGTTATAATTAGCATTTTTTAGGTAAGTTATATTAAGATCAAAATTTCAGTATTTTCATAATGCCAGTAGCAATACTTCCAGACATCAGTGAACAAATGTGCATTGGATGCGCACTATGTGTTGAAATTTGTACAACATTGGGACCTGATGTATTAAGAGTAAAACCAGTCGAAGGCTGGAAAAGAGGTAAAGCATTTGTATTTTATCCTGAAAGATGTATCTCAGACGGTGCATGTATCGGAGTTTGCCCAACAAAGGCAATCTTTTGGATGAGACCAATGGACTTTACGGTAGGACAACCAGTCCCACTATACAAGAACTCTGTCTTCGTCAAAGGTTGGACTGAACTAATAGATTAAGTTCATCCAAAAACTTCTTTTTATTATTATTTTGACTAGTTAGACCTTATATTACAAAATTCATTTTGATTAACAATGACAAAAATTGGAGACGCTAAAAGAAAATTTCATGGAATAATTACTGGTAAACCTGATAATTTTTCATGGATTATTGAAGAAAAACTTGCAGGAAGTGCAATTCCAACTTCAAAGGAGGAAGTTGATTGGGTTAAACAGGAAGGAGTAAAATCCATTGTAACAATTAGAGAAAAACCACTTGAAGATGAATGGATAAAAGATGTCAACTACTTGCACGTTCATTCAAACGATATGGGCATCCCTGAATTTTCTGATCTAGTAAATTCGGTTGATTTCATTCATCAAAGAATTGCAAATGATGAGCCTGTAATGGTACACTGTCTTGCTGGATTGGGTCGTACTGGAACAATTCTTGCATGCTATCTGATCAAATATGAAGATATGGAGGCGGATGACGCTATAGAAAAAGTACGACGAGAAAGACACGGCTCCATCCAATCATTTTCGCAAGAAGAAATAATTTTTAGATTTGAAAAATTTGTAAGAGAGTAACTATTCTGGAATTGATTCAGAGACCAATTTTCCATCTATGACTTTGATTTTTAATAATCTATCATCTTTGAAAACCAATGTTAATCCACCCTCTTCATCAGGATCTTTTACTTGTACTAAATCCTGCATCCTTATTCCGTCAAATTTTACCATTTTTCTCACTCCGGAATGGAAACGGTTTCTATTTTCCCGTCAACCACCTTGATAAACATGAATCTATTATCCTTGAAAATTATTGTAATACCGTCTTCCTTATCTGGTTCCTCAACTTCTAAAACTGGCTGTCCTAACAATCCATCATATTTTGCCATAATGTAATTCTCCTCAATTTACTAATTAATAATTATTTCAATCTCTTTTGAACGATCTTCCGTGTCTCCTTTTTCTATATAGGAATGTGTTTGCCATGAAGCAAATACTTCTGCACTAATCTTATGATTGCCAGATCCTAGTTCTGAAGCCTTGAAAGTGTAAGATTCATCAAAATCAAAGAATTCCTGTCTAACGTCCTCTTCTGTTAATCTAATAAATGGTTCAAAGTTCTTTGCAACCTGAACCCAGATTTTCCTTTCCTTCATTGGATTAACAAGCTTTGGATTTCTGGTCCAAAAAATTGAAGCCTTTCTGTATGTATCTATTGGTTTACCGAGATCATGTTTACGCATGCCACCTTTTGATAATTTAACACCATACTTGAGTTTGATAGTGTTATCATTCTGATCATAGGCATCAGTCCAGTTTTTCTCGGTAAAGGAGTCTCTTAAACCTCCAGTTATTGAAAATCTTACATTGACTGTAATATCTTCATCTGGCGAAAACGCATCCTTTGATTTTTCTAATTGTATATCTGTAATCACAGTTTCTGCCATTAATGACATTGATTTATATCCACAATAAGTTCTTTTTTGATTAAATGAATGTAGAACTTATTAATTCTAATTCAAGTGAAGCCAGTATTTCAATTAAAGATGGGGATATTGGAACAATGTACATAATTCAACATGAACTTCTGAAAAACAAAGAAATTGATTTTGCTGGCGTAATAATGAAGCATCCATCAACCGACGAAATTTGGATGAGAGTTAATTCGAAAAAAAATCCAATTACACAGATTTCTGCTTCTACTGATTCAGCAATAACTGCAGTTAATGATATAAAAAAACTAGCTTCTAAGATTCAGTGAATAGACTAAATGAAGTTTTGCCCAAAGTGCGATATTAGATTAAAGAAAGATTCAGGCAGTTCTATTATTTCCTGTCCAAAATGTAATTACACCGAAGGACAAGAATCTGAGCACCAAAATAAAATTTCTGAAGAACCCAAATCAGATTTCCTCATATTAGAAGAAAATGAGGGTAAAGATTCTATGCCAACTATTGAAATTGAATGTGAAAAATGTGGCAATAATGAAGCTGTTTGGTGGATGCTACAAACCAGAAGTGCTGATGAACCAACCACCCAGTTTTATCGTTGCACAAAATGTGAGTATACTTGGCGAAATTACGCATAAAGTTAAATTTTGCACTATTGGCAAGTGTTTGATTTGGTTTTTTCTGCAAAAACAACTGGTTCAGAGGAATGGAAGGCTGTAATCTCTGCCGTATCTACGTTAGTAGAAGAAGCCACCTTTGAAGCTACTGTGGAAGGAATTTCTTTCCGAGGAATGGATCCATCACATGTAGCACTAATTGACATCAAGTGGCCAAACACTGCGTTTGAAAAATACGATTGTGATGCCGACATAAAATTTGGAGTTAGAATCGACGAATTTTCAAAATTAGTTAAACGTGCAGATAAAAGCAATGCCATCGAAATAAATATTTCAGATGATAACATGCTACTAGTTACAATAGGTAAGAACAAAAAATATAAAATGAGATTAATTGAGAGTTCTGCCTCTGATACACCGCTACCAAAAATTCCATATGATTCAAAAATATTATTAACCTCTTCCATTTTTGATAAAATTTTAGGAGACGTTCAAGTCGTATCTGACTATCTAACTATAAATGCAAAGGAAGCAAGTGCTGAATTTTCTGGTAAGGGCGATTCAGGCGAAGTGAACATAATCTTGGAAAAGAATAAGGATGAATTAACTGAACTTGATGTTAAGGCAGACAGTTCTGGCACATATAGTTTAGAATATCTCAATCCAATTGTAAAGGCAGTAGGCACCACTGTAGATGCAGTCACATGCGAATTTTCATCATCTAAACCATTGCGAATTGAATTCAAAGTAGCAAATATAGGCAGAATTCACTTTTACTTGGCACCACGAGTTGAAAGTTAAAGAATTTTAAGACCAGAAATGCAGGTGAAACTGATTTGAAAATCGTAATAAAATTTGGTGGAACGTCTATTGCTACAGTCAAAGACATAAGAAATGTTGCAAAAACAGTTAGCACGTTATCTCAAAAAAACAAATTAGTCGTAGTTTGTTCTGCAATTGACGGGATTACAGATGAATTAATAAAAATTTCAAATGAGATAAAAAAGGAAAATAAAAAAGAAGCTAATAGAACACTTGCAAGGATATCTCAAAAACACAAGCAGTTTACAACTCATCTAATAACTAACTCAAAGATTCAAAAATCATTACTAACAAGAATACAATCTGATTTGACAGAATTAGAGGAATTAGTGCACGGTTTGATATTGTTAGGTGAAGTAACACCTCGCTCATATGACTACCTAATTTCCTTTGGAGAAAGATTGTCCATCAACTTAATTTCTTTTGCATTACAAGAAATGAAAAATAAATCAATACCACTTACTGGTAAAGAAGCGGGAATTATCACTGATTCTAATTTTAGTGAATCAAGACCATTGATGGATACTACCAGAATTCGTTTATCAAAAATAATTCAGGGTTATACGTCAAAGAATGTAATTCCAGTAGTAGGTGGATTTGCAGGAGCAGATCAACATGGCAATATTACAACATTTGGACGTGGTGGTTCAGATTATACTGCAACAATAATTGCTTCTTGTATTAACGCCGATGAAGTATGGTTAATGAGTGATGTTGCTGGTATGATGACTGCAGATCCTAAATTTGTAAAAGATGCAAGGCTACTCGAAGAAGTGTCCTATGCAGAAGTAATTGAAATGGCACTATTTGGTGCTAAACAAATACATCCTAGAACCGTTGAACCACTTCTTTCAAAAAAGATACCAATGCGTATTAGAAGCACTTTTGATTTGAAAAATGATGGAACACTAGTAACTTCATCACCTTCATCATCAACTAAAAAAACTGTCAAATGTGTTTCTGCATTACGGAACGTTGGTTTGATCAATATAACTGGGGGAATAACCTTTGCCGCTCCTGGCGCTGCAGCACAAATCTTTACAGTTTTAGCAGAGAAAAATATTAACGTGATGATGGTTTCATCAAACCCATCAGAATCAAGCATATCAATAATCGTCAAAAAATTAGAATTAGATCAGGCTGTTAATGCACTTGAAATGAATCTTCTAGGAAAGATCGTCAAAAGAATTGATACAACACCGAATGTTTCTATTATAGCAGTGATTGGCTCAGGAATGAAAGGTACAGTCGGTGTGGCATCAAAAGTGTTCTTTGCCGCTAAAAAAAGAGACGTTAATGTAATGATGATCGCTCAAGGTTCTTCAGAGCTTAATCTAGCGTTTGTTGTAAAGGATAATGACTGCAAATCTGTCATACAATCACTTCACGAAGAATTCAAACTGACAAAATTCAACTAATTCTAGAGAAGGGATAAATTATTCATATTGTGTGATTTATTGTTGTCAGGTAAATTGTACATAGTTGGCGTTGGACCAGGTCATCATGATCATATGACTTTTCGTGCCAAAGAAGTAATTGAAGAAAGTGACACCATAGTTGGTTACGAGACATATGTGAATCTTGTTCAAGATATGATTGAAGGAAAAGACGTGTATCGTTATGCAATGACTCAGGAAGTTGAAAGAGCACATCAATGTATAGATCTGGCTAAAGAAGGAAAAACTGTATCACTTGTTTCTAGTGGTGATCCTGGAATTTATGGCATGGCCGGCTTAATCTTTGAAATTTTAGCAGAATCTGGTTGGGATCCAAAAAGTGGTTTACAAGTGGAGTTGATACCTGGAGTATCTGCCTTGAATTCATGTGCAAGTATTATCGGATCACCATTAATGACCGACTTTGCAGTATTGTCCATGAGTGATCTTTTAGTCCCATGGGAAATTATTGTAAAAAGAGTTGAAGCTGCTGCCCAAGGCGACTTCGTTATTGTTATCTATAATCCATCAAGCAAAAAACGAATTCATCAGCTACAGGACGCAAGAAAACTCTTACTAAAATATAGAAAGCCATCAACCCCAGTTGCAATTATTAAAGGTGCATACAGAGAATCACAAACTGTTGTGATGACAGATTTAGAGCATATGGAAAATTTTGCAGATAAACTAGGAATGATTAGTACTGTTATAATTGGAAACTCATCAACTTATAATTTCAAAGACTTGATGATCAATCCACGAGGTTACAAATCAAAATATAATATAGAAGAGCAGAAGGTAAAAAACTAGTTACTACTTTTTATAAGTTCAGATAGCTCTTCATTTAATGAGAGCTTATCTCTAACAGGAGATATTACTTTGACTAAGTAATCACCAATTGTTTGTTTAAGATCTCCTGGATGAAGTTTTTTCTCCCCAAAATCAGATTCTAAACTTGCATAACTATCATACGTTATATTTCCACCAAACTTTTCTGGTCTCTCAACATTAATAGAATTGAATTCATGAAAAATTACATTCTTGGTAATTTCTAATATTGGATTACCCTCAACACTTCCTTCTTCACACCACCCTTTCTTTATCTTGCTTTTAATCTCATCATCAGTATTGTGAATAAATACTCCAGAATTAGGATCTGACTTGCTCATTTTTCCTGGCTCGGTATTAGATTTGTCTTTTGGTTGACTAAGACCTGGCAATAATTTATGATGTACTGCAACCGGCACCTTCCACTTCATCTTTGGAAATATTTCACGTACTAGCATGTGTATTTTTCTTTGATCCATTCCTGCATGAACTATATCCAAATCAAGTGAATGGATATCTGCTGCCTGCATAGGTGGATAAAGCAACTTAGCCAGATCAATTTTTTCCTCATTTTCTGATCTTCCCATAATTGTAAGTGTTCTCATTGTACGGGCCAATGACATATGCTTTGTAACTTTGACTAATTCTGACCAGTATTCTTTTTTAGAATCATAGAGTTCGGTTCCCAAGACAATATTTGCGCTAGGACAAATTAGTTTAAACGCATCTGCATAATATTTTGAAACTTTTGAAATTGTTTCAAAATCTCCCCCTAGTTTATCATTTATCAAAGTGTGCCAATCAGCTAAGAACACTGTACAATCAACACCAGCCTTAATGAAATCATTAATTTTGTAACCGGTACTGATTAAACTTCCTAAATGTAAAAATCCAGAAATCTCCAAACCAATGTAGTGCTTTGGTTTTGAATTTGTTTTGAGCAATTCTAAAAGATCCTCCTTAGTTACAATTTCCTCAGTTGGAGGTTTTGCAATTAAATCAACTTTTTCAGTTACATCCAATTTACAAGAAAATTCTCATGTAATGCTATAAAGTTATCACTGATATTCAATAAAACTACATTTTTCTATGATAATTTATTATAAAATACGTGACATATGATCTTTACATCATGGCTGCAGTGGTAGCTGGAATCACTGTATTTCATGTTACAAAAAAATTCAAAGAGAAATGATTAGTTAGGATCTAGTTCCTCTAATGATTTTCTTGGTTTTTTACTAAGATAAAATGCGTGTGCACTAATTATAAAACCTACAAGCCAAACCTTGGTTGCAAATATTAAATTCCATGGTCTTTCTGGATCTGGATAGTCTACAATTAATCTATCAATATCTGGAGTTGTTCCATCAATTACCATTTGTGATGTAATCTCTGCATTTAGTACAGTGAAACTCCACAAAACTTCGTATAGACAAATTACTGCAAAGCCTAATAACATTAATTGTAATAGAGCCATTCTGTAAGATTCTAGTCCAACAGTTCTCTTCCATCCAATTCTAGAAACACAATACCATGCAATTATACATGCAAATGACAACCATGTAGTAAGGTTTGCAAAGTTTTCAAATGGAACGTGTGTATTTACTAAAATTTCACCCATTACATATGTGCCATTTTCTTGCCATTCTCCAATCATCATGACTACTCCATAAATCAAAATAGATACCATCATTGCAGAAGCAGCATAAAATGTGTACAGAAAAACCCTGTATTGTTTATCCTGTTCTTGTAAATGTCTTGGTTTCAATTCATCGATTTTTAATAGACCCACTATAAAATTATTTCAATCATATTATATGACCAAACTAGTAACCATCTTTCTGCCTTTGCCGGTTAATTTCATTTTTCCGTTTATATTCTTCTAAGATTTCATCCGGCGTCAGGTTTAGTTCTATTGATGCTTGAACCACGAAATGCCAAATATCAATTAGCTCCTCTTTTGCTTCAGCCTCATTAAATTCAGTTGGTGCTTTCCACCACTTCCAATTTGTAGTCCTTTGTAGTTCAACTGCTTCATGCATTATTGCTGTACATAACGCCGAAATTTTTTTTTCACTGTCTTTTGGATATCTATCAAGATTCATCATATCTTCAAGACCTTTTTGTAGAGAAAAAATCGAATCTAGTTTATCTTCCATATTTTTGCATTAGTATTGTTATCTATAACTCTTCAAAAAGATACCATCTTTTCGTATTGCTTTATTCTTCTAGTGACATCTGATTTTTGTAGTCGAAGAAGAGCATCTAAACCATATCCTTCTACAGCAAATGAACCCATAACATTTCCATATACCACTGATTTTTTTATTTCTGAAACACTTGTTTTCTTTTTTGCTGCTAGATAACCAATCATTGCACCGGCAAACGAATCTCCTGCACCAGTTGGATCCAAAACCGATTCTAGAGAAAATCCAACTGAAGGAAAAATCACATCTTCATAGAAAAATAATGAACCATGCTCACCTTTTTTGATTATCACATAGTCTGTTCCCCAACTCATAATTTTTTTTGCACATTTGATCAGGTTATCTTCTTTTGTTAGGAGTTTTGCCTCTTCATCATTTATTACAACAGCATCAACAGATTTTATCATCCTAATTACGTCATTTCTTCTTGTATTAATCCAAAAATCTATCGTGTCACACATTGAAAATTTTACATTATCAAACTCTTTGATGATTTTTGTATTTTGGACTGGATCATTGTTTGCTAAATACACAAAATCAGATTTTTGATACTCTTTAGGTACGCTTGGTTTGAAGTCACCTAGTACATTCAGTTCAGTTTTAAGCGTCTCTCTTACACTCAGATTTTTATCATATTTTCCGTCATATCTGAAAGTTTTACCTTTTATTACAGAAAGTCCCCGAATGTCAAGATACCGTTTGAGTATATCATGATACTCTACTGGAAAGTCATCTCCTACTACTGTAATCAAACTAGGTTTTGTAAAAAAGCTAGCAGATATTGCAGCAAATGTTGCTGCACCGCCTAGAACATTTTTTAGTGTTTTTTTTGGTGTACGAATTGTATCTAGTGCAGTAGAACCAAATACTGTAAGCATAACATTTTAGTATGATTTACGTATAAATCCGTTCTTAAATTTTTACAAGATACTAAAGTTGTGTAAAAGTTTTGATGAATCCTTAAAGCTACTTAGAGCTAGCAAAATAAATTAAATTATTTAAAATATCTGATATGGCAAAGATTCGCGTTAAACAGGGAGAAAATGAGATTGAGATTGACTCCAGAGATTTTTATGTTGATAATGATTCTGCAGAAGAAATAATTGAATCATTAAAAAATCAGTTACAAAAATCCCCGCATAACGATGTAATGAATTCCTTAGAAAATGCGGAATTTCACGAACCAGAATTTTCTTCACCGGTAAATGTTACCGTTGAAGATCTTAAACACAAATTACGTATTTTAGCAAAAAACTCTTTTTTTGACCAACCACGTACAGTAAGTGAAGCAATAAGTCAATTAACCGAATACGGATGGAACGCTAGTCCTTTTGACGTTTCTCTAGCATTAACAAAAATGGCTTTCAACAAAGAATTTTTGAAAAATACTAATGATGATAGAAATTATTATTTTTCAAAAGAAGCGCTATTGACTACTTAGTAAACTATACACTTTGAATTTGACTTGTTTTGAATCCAACTTCACATTCCCACATTTTACAGTGTGTTTTCATAGATCACATCTTCGAATAATGTATACATAGTCTAAGACTGATAGAACATTATTGGAAAAAAAGATCGATGATGTTCCTAAAGAAATAGATGATCATTTCAGACTATTTGGAAAAGAACCATGGGAAGTTGAATATGGTGAGAAGTGTTCTATATGCAATATTCGTATTGATGAGTATGGTTTTTGTTCTTGTGGTTCTGATGGTGACTGATCTTATTTTTGTATTTAATTAGTCAGAAATGGTCACTTTAACCATTTTAGCTTCTTGCTGTGGACAATCATTCTGATCTCGTGGTAGATTTACAATCTTATCTGCAACATCCATGCCATCCGTCACTTCGCCAAAAACAGTATACTCTCTATCTAGAAAAGTACTATCTGAAGTAATAATAAAAAACTGTGAACCTGCACTGTCAGGATCTTGTGATCTTGCCATAGAAACAATTCCCTTTAGATGTGATCTGGAATTAAATTCTGCTTTAATACTATAACCAGGTCCACCCATTCCCCACTTACTCTTCAAACTAGAATCTTTTGTGTTTGGATCACCGCCTTGAATCATAAAACCTGGAATTACTCTATGGAATAAAGTTCCATCATAAAATCCATCGTGTGCTAATTTAACAAAATTCCTTACGTGTTCTGGGGCTAAGTCTGGAAGTAACTCCATTTCGATTCTTCCTAGATTGGTTTCAATTATAGCACTAGTCAATAACGCAAAAAGTTTTGGACATCATAAGAGTCTTTTGTTTAATAAAAACATTTTAGAACTTTTTAGAAAAAATTTTATTTGTTAATAAATTTTTTTGTTTTTGTTTTCTACATGCTATCTGAAATTTTTTCTTTTAGATATTTGATAGTCTTATATAGATCAAATTAAAATAATTTCTGTGAATCGTACTAATCAAAGCACAGTTATCAAAGCAGCAATCAACACTCTTCTTGACAATGGTGTCAGAGATAAACAAGATATCTATACCAAAGTAGTTGATGAATTGGGTGTTCCAAGACCAACTGTTAGAAGAGTTGCGCGTGACTTACGAAACGAACTTGTAGAGAAAATTACAATACTTCAGTCTGAAACACGTTTGACTGCATCTTCTGTTGATACAAAAGCAGAAGAATAACCCTTTTTCTATTTTCACAAATGAAAAAAATCACTAACGTTATATTTATGAAATTCAACAAAAATGTTTATGGGACATGTAAAGAATCATTTGGCAACATTGGTTTGTGGAGTTTTTGCTCTTGTTTTAACAGGTTTATGGCCACTAATGACTAATTTTGCACCAATTCTTAACATAGTATTTCTCATGGCAGTACCAATAATGTGGTTTTTAGTATTCATAACATGGATTGCACAAAAGGCAGCAGACTATAATCATGTACATACTCGTGATGAAAAACAAACCACAGTGAATTAACATAACACGAACTTAATACACACAAATTTGGTCTTGAAGAGAACTTAAAAGACATTAATGGCGAGGT
>Ga0257107_1000459_pt1 | contig 15506 bp, 14 predicted proteins | sample LP_taG_2_FD_190178 | JGI IMG/M metagenome (GOLD analysis project Ga0257107, IMG submission 190178) | Marine microbial communities from Northeast Subartic Pacific Ocean, Canada - LP_J_2011_P26_500m | ecosystem: Environmental > Aquatic > Marine > Oceanic | place: Canada: Northeast Subartic Pacific...
CGACGATGTCGATTTTGAACAGAAATGGGACGAAGTGGTGAGTGTAAATCTGAAAGGCACGATGCTGATGTGCCATGCCGCAGTACCAGCCCTGCTCCAATCTGGCGGCGGAGCAATCGTTAATCTAGCCTCAATAATGTCATTTGTTGGCTACGATCCAGCGATGTCTCTGTCAGATGGATTTTCCCCCTACCCGCCCAGTAAAGGCGGTGTGTTACAACTAACACGAGACCTCGCGCTACAAGTAGCCAGCAAAAAGATTCGAGTAAACGCTGTATGCCCTGGGTTCGTCTATACTAAATTGACAAAAGCGGTTACAGATTCTCCAGACATGCATGCGGCTTTGGTGGCTAAACATCCCATAGGTCGTTTAGGGGAACCTGCAGAGATAGCCAGTGTGATAACATTTTTAGCTTCTGATGAGGCTTCCTTTGTTACAGGGGCAGCCTGGACAGTTGATGGTGGCTACACGGCAGCCTGAACGCCGCGTACCCAGCAACTATGAACACCAAACGCTGGTCTACACGTAGACGAATAATTTCCTACCGGAAACGTAGACCAATCAACTTTGATCGCTACAACAAGCAGATACCGCTGCCCTTTCCGGATCCAATACAGATGAGCGGGGTGAACCCACGTGAAAGGTTCGACGAATAGGATTGATCAATAATCGGTGTCAGTCTGTGCCAAGCCACTGTTTTAGATCATTAGAGAACAGGCGCATCACTCACTGAACATCAGCGATACGTAATAGTACATAGATACCGCGATAACAATCACCCAAGCCAGCGCTGTTAGATTTTCCATGACATAGCGTTTGACTTTTTCGATGGTCTTATTCATGGATTGGCGTGTAAGATTTTGTTTTTAGTTTCAACTCGATAGTATTGGATAAGTCAGTTCGAACTAAAGATCAATTGTCAGGTGAGAGTCCCAGAATTTGCCGTGCTTCATTGACCGTAGCAACTTGTCCGCCGAGGTTTTGGATAAGTTGAACGGCTTTATCTACTAGAGCACCATTTCCGGGTGTTTTAATCCCCTTTGAAAGATAAACCGTGTCTTCCATGCCGACTCGACAGTGGCCGCCTAAAAGAAAGGCCTGCGCAAGCATTGGATAGGCGTGTCGACTTGCCCCGAAGGCAGCCCATTCGGAGCCCTCTGGAAGCATTGACCGTGCGTAAGCCAGCGATTGAGGAGTGGCATCCATACCATAACTTACGCCCATGACCAGTTGGAAAAGCATAGGCGGCCTGAGGGTGCCATCCTGTATTAAGTCTCGGGCAAGTCGAATGTCGCCTGTATCAAAGACTTCTAATTCAGGCTTGACACCAGAGGCATAGATTCTTTCTGCCATCGCTTTTACCGCTGGTGGGTGATTGATCACTGCACCACCGCCAAACCACATAGTGTTGAGGTCTAAACTGCAAATCTCTGGTTTAAGTTCAACGACGTGTTCTGTTCTAACAATCGGCGAAACCAGTGTGGTGGTGGGGGCTGCCTGCGCCGGATCCTCGTCCGAGGGCACATAACGACCCCCAGGGCCGGTTGTAAGATTGATAATTAGGTCAGTACTGCTTGCACGGATCCGTTTTACAACCTCCCGGTAGTATTCGATATTCATACTGGGAGTACCCGTTTCAGGCTCACGAACGTGTATGTGACAGATCGCAGCACCACTCTGTGCTGCTGCAAAGCATTCATTGGCTATTTCTTCTGGAGTAACAGGTAGGTTGGAGTTGTGTTCTCGTGTCGTAAAGCTACCCGTAACAGCGCAACTCAAGATGGTTGGTTTCATGGCGATTATCCGGTGTGTTGTTCCGATTCCGACCTCTACGTCTGGTTCGGTATAGCATAACCAATAATACTGACTTAATCCTATAACAAAAACCCAGAATTAGCTTCGACTGATCCCTGGGACTTGCCTTTCCCGTACGGGGTAAATACCCTGAGCCAGTGTAGGTTTGTTTTTGAACCTAGAAAATATCGCAAAAGAGATTAAATGAGTCAGACCACTTGCATCCGTGGTGTCGATTGGCTTGTTGGCTGGGATGGTCGTCAACATGTCTATCTGCGAAACAGTGATCTTGTATTCAAGGGCCCGGATATCATTTTTGTAGGTGATCGCTATGTCGATTGCGTCGACATTGAACTTTCTGGCAAAGATCGCTTGATTATCCCGGGCTTAGTTGACATCCACGCTCACCCTACCACCGAACCGATCCGAAAGGGGATTACCGATGAGACACTATCTCCAGGCTTTTGGCACAGTTCGCTTTACGAGCATCTGCCGGTGTTCGATCCTGTAGATGACCAAGGACGTTTAGCCTGTTTAAAGGTTGCCCTGGCTGAATTACTATTGTCTGGCGTCACAACGCTCGTTGATCTTTCCTCGCCTTTTGAGGGTTGGGCTGAAACACTTTTGGACAGTGGGATTCGGAGCTTTGTAGCACCCAGCTTCCGCGACGCGCGCTGGTTTACAACCAACGGACACTCGCTTGAATATGATTGGGATTATGAAGCTGGAAAAAAGGCTTTTCGTAAGGCACAGAAGATAGTCGAGCACGTAAAGAATCACCCTTCTGGCCGATTGTCCGCCGTGGTATCTCCATCACAGGTCGATACTTGCTCCGAAGAATTACTCCGTGACAGTCATGCTCTCGCTCGAGATCACAATCTCAGCTGGACAATACATGCAGCACAGTCAGTTACCGAATTCCATGAAATGCAACGTAGACACGGCATGACATCGATTCAGTGGCTTGACAGCATTGATGTCTTAGATGAACGATCTGTGATTGCGCACGGTATTTTTCTTGACCACCACCCTTGGCTGCACTGGACCAGTCAACAAGATCTTAAGCTGTTATCTGATCGCGGAGCAACCATTGCACATTGCCCAACGGTATTTTCAAGGCGTGGTATAGCTTTAAACACATTTGGAGCATACTTAGACAATGGCGTACGCATGTCCATCGGTACAGACACCTATCCCCACAATATGCTGGACGAATGTCGTACAGCAGTTATTGTTGCCCGAATCATTGGCCAGAGCGTTACTGATGTTGACTGTGTTGATGTATTCAATGCGGCCACAGTCGGTGGAGCAAATGCTCTCAATCGGGATGACATTGGACGATTAGCCGTAGGCTGTAAAGCAGACTTTTCAATAATCGATTTAACGTCGCCAAGTATGCGCCCCGTTCGCGAACCACTTCGAAGCCTCATCACTGTCGCCGGCAATCGACCAGTAAAAGACGTATTTACACATGGCGAACAGGTCGTCAGCAATGGAACCGTATTGAACATAGATCTTGAACTTGAACTAACCCGCTTGCATGCTGCTCAGGTAAATATGTTGAATGTGGTCTCGAAAAGAGATTGGAAAAATAGATCCGACCAAGAATTGGCACCACTAATGTTAAAAACAGTCGAATCTATCTAGATAATCACAACAAGCGTTTCAGGTAGAGGTGATAAAAATAGAAATGTACTCAAGTCAGTAACTGTTCTGACCACAACCACAATTGGGAATTCAGTTTATGAAAACTTCAATCGAAGGAAAAACCGTATGGATAACAGGCGCCGGTAGCGGTATCGGCCGAGCCGCTGTCAATTCTTTAGTGCAAGCAGGTGCACGGGTTGCCTTATCGGGACGTAGAGTCAACCCACTTGAAGAAACTCTAGAGATGGTTCAATCAATTAATGGCAACGGAATAGTTGTTCCGGTCGACGTTGCCGATAGTGAAGCAGTTTTAGCTGCTGCCGATGAGATTCGTGCCGAACTGAATCAAATTGATATTCTCATAAATAGTGCGGGCATTAACCTTCCCAAACGACGCTATGGCGAAATGAAAATAGGTGATTGGCAAAGGGTAATCGACGCCAATCTGAATGGGGCATATAACTGTATATACGCTGTGCTACCGGAGATGAGAGATAGAGGCGCTGGCCTAATTATTAATGTTTCCTCTTGGGCGGGGCGACATGATTCCTATGTTGCAGGTCCAGCTTACGGTGCCTCAAAACATGCGTTGTCATCTATGTCCGCGACCATAAACCTAGAAGAAGGTCGATATGGGATCCGTTGTTGCTCCTTGGAGCCTGCCGAGGTTGCTACAGAAATTCTTGACCGGCGCCCTATTCCAGTCCCGGATGAAGAACGAGCTCGAATGCTGCAACCTGATGATCTTGGAGAGACTATTCGTTTTATCGCAGAGATGCCCGCGCATGTATGTCTGAATGAAGTATTAATCAGCCCTACATGGAATCGATCCCATTTGGGAGGATCCGACTGGTATCCCGGACCCCCCAGTTAGCGGTACTACGTCCTACAATTGCAGAACCCCAGACAATTGAAAACAAGGAGTGACGAATATGATTTGTGTGATTGCAACGATAAAAGCCAAAACCGGCCAGCGACAAGCCTTACTGGCATGTATCCAAGAGAACCTATCGAATGTCCACGCCGAAGTTGGGTGTGTGGAATACCAACCCATGGTAGATACTGAGTCTTCACTCGGCGCACAAGTGTTGGATGAAGATGCCGTAGTTATGGTGGAAAAATGGGAAACCATGTCTGATTTGAATGCACATTCAGTGGCGCCGCATATGCTGGACTACCGTGAGAAGGTAAAGGATATCGTCGAAAGCGTGTCCTTGAAGGTTCTGACGACTGCCTAACATCAAGCCCATAAACGAAGGTTCTGCCTAATTACAGCAAATCGCTTGCAGATACCCTCGTATTGATCAATGTTTGGACCTTGGACTCAATCAAAAATACGTGTGAATCTGGCACATCCAGAGTCCTCAAGGCGCTGGCTAGATTGCTGAGATACTCTCGATTTGATCCACTCGGCCCTTCAGCCGAGAGTATTTGTCTGGCAATATCGATTTCATCTGCTGGCCCAAGGTAATCTAGATTATCCGGGTCTGCTACATACACCAGGCCCTGGGTGGTACTGCCATCGGTGAAATTCAGTGTTACCGATTCGCGGTGATATCCTCCCTTTTCCCGAAGGTCCAGATCCTCGATCACTTGTTGGTTATCAGACGTTCCACAATTGAATGCAACACCCCAACAATTACCCGATGGCTCGGATACCAATGTAACAACACGGCCAGGATGACCTGGCACACCTCTATGGTCAATCGACCCTTGCCAAAAACGCCGCACCCAATTATCGATTCGCGCTAAACGATGGGCATGATAAGCAAAATTAGGATTCCAAATTAATGAACCATAGCCAAAAATCCACATGATAAAAGAAGCTGCCTCTGCTGATTCCAGCTGATCGGATTATGCCTGTAATTGCTAAAAAGTATTGGTTAGTCCTTGCGACTGCGTCATCCGGAATGCTATTAGCCAGCTTAGACTTTAGCGTTAACGTAGGGCTTCCAGATATTGCAACAAGCTTCGATGCTGACCTCATTGAAATTTATAAAATTATCACTGTTTATCTGGGGGCAACCGCTACGGTTCAGTTGATCCTAGGCAGAATTGCTGACGCTTATGGGCTGAAACGTATCTACATTCTTGGCCTAATTACCTATGGACTTGCAGTATTCCTGATTGGCATTGCAACGACTTTAGAAAGTGTAATTGCAACCAGGGTTCTTCAAGCACTCGGCAATGCAATCTTTTTAGCGTTGTCCCCCGCTATAGTTACAGCAAGCGTTCCCGATAGCTATCGCGGCCAGGCCTTGGGGTGGATGACAGCTATCGGCATGACCGGAATGATTCTTGGTTCATTCGGGGCTGGCTTTGTGATCGACTTTTATGGGTGGCGTTGGATCTTCCTTGCGCGCGTCCCACTGGCAATTCTTGCCTTAGGAATGTCCGTCTGGTTTCTTCCTTCAGTCAGAAATTACTCTGAAACAGATTTGGATCCAAATTCAGCAGTACTGATAGTTTTGAGCGTTCTATTTTTCATACTTTTTCTGAATCAAACACAGATAACTGGCTGGCTTTCCTTTAATACTCTGATTTACATTGCAGCATCACTAGTTGCAGCCTGTTTCTTGTGGAAACGACAGCTCACCCTATCGACACCATTTATACCGAAAGGGTTGTTGCGTCGACGTGAAGTATCGATTGGCTTGGTTTGCAATTTTCTAATGTATCTTGCAATCTTTGTGAATTGGTTTGTCCTGCCATTCTTTGTCGCAGAAATAGTCGGAATGGGACCTTCCAGTATTGGCGTTTTGCTCACAATCCCCGCAGTATTCTTACTGATTTCCTCGCCCCTCGGCGGAGCTTTTGCAGACCGCACTCACCCTGCCCTTGTAAGTACCGTAGGCATGCTAATCATCGTTGTCTCTCTAATCTCTTTCCAAACGGTAGGCAACCTCTCCACAGGCTTTGGAATTGCTGCAAGAATGGCCGGATTGGGGATAGGCATGGGAATTTTTCAAAGCAGCAATCTAAGTCTAATTATGGGAAGCGTCAGTGCGCGGGAATTAGGTATAGCTGGCGGACTATCGGGACTGTCGCGCAACCTTGGAACGGTCTGCAGCGTCACAATTCTGGGGTCGATATTTGTAACGTTAAAAGCTACAGGACAAGACCCAGTAGAGATCAGTTCGACACAGTTAACCGATACAGTGGCTGGCTATGTTGCCGCATTTAGATTCGTCTATGGTATTGCTGCTGTCCTTGGTTTATTCGGCGCTCTGGTCAACTTCTGGTTGTGGCGGAGTCGATCATTGAGTGACCATTAACTTTTCAACATAAAAGTTGTCGGACCATCATTAACAAGCGCTACATCCATATGGGCACCGAACACACCTGTTTGTACGGGTATATCGCCGGTACGTATTTTTTCGACAAACAGTTCATATAGTGGTTCAGCGGTCCCAGCATCAGCCGCACGTAAGCTCGGTCTTAGCCCTTTGGTTGTGTCTGCACCCAACGTAAATTGGGAGATAACCAGAATTTCTCCGTTAGCCTGACGTACATCTAAGTTCAGCTTGCCTTGCGCATCGGAAAAAATTCTATATCCGATCACCTTCCTACACAGTTTTGTGCAATCCTTATCAGTGTCTCCGGGTTCGATTGCAAGGAATATCACTAAACCTCGCCTAATTCTTGCAACAGTTCTGCTTTCTACATCGACGCTAGCTTCAGATACTCGCTGAATCAAGGCAATCATATTTATCGTTGGTAACCGAAATCCATAATGGCTCTCTACCTAGAGTTTTAGTTCAGGAATTATTGTCCTTCCATATTCAGCGATTAGTTTTTCTTCCTCTCCGTTATCAATATAGATATTGAACTGTGTAATTCCGGCTTCTTTTAACCGATGTAGCTTTTCAATGTGCTGTTTAGCTGACCCGAGTACCGCAAAATCTTCGACAACATCAGGGGTTATAAAGTCCAAAAATGGGTTATCACTCTGACCATGTTTCTGGTAATCATATCCACGGCGATTTTCAATGTAACCAGCGAGGCTCGCAGGTATTGCTGTACTGTCAGATCCATATCGCTCCACTATATCTGCAATATGATTTCCCACCATCGCCGGAAACCATTTGGTTCGTTCTACGCAATGATCCATTGAACCGATGTAAGCAGGAGCTGCAGCCATAATTTGATAATCACTCATGTCTCGATTCTTCTCGACACCTGCTTTGATTGTCTGGTCTGCTAGCCATTTGCAGATCATTGGCTCCGCGATCTGAAGCACAACACCATCACCGTGTTCACCGGCGACTTTGATCGCTTTGGGTCCATAGGCTGCGATCCATATGGGAAGTTCGTAACCACTGGCCCAAGGAAACTCTACTGGAGCTGGGCAGTCCGCATAAAGTGTTTGACCACCGCGAACCATCGATCTGACTTTGTCACAGAAATCAACCACCTCACTGAGATTCGCAGGTTTTTTACCCATGACACGAAGTGAACTGTCCCCGCGGCCCACTCCGATGTCAAACCGACCCTTACTCTGGAAGGCAAGGCTTCCAAAAAGACTGGCCGCGACCGACCAATCCCTTACTCCGGGATTAGTTACACACGGCCCAAATCGCATGGTCTGCGTGTGCTCAATACACATGGCGATGGTGACATAACTGTCACGCCACAGTATGTGGGAGTCAAAAAACCAGCTGTACTCGAATCCGGCTGCTTCTGCTTGTCGTACCAGATTGCGAGTCCGTTCTGGGGAACCCTCGCCTTTGAACGTAATGCCAAACTTCATAACCTATTCTCCCTCTACAATTCCCAGTAGCCAGCTATCGATAACTCGTAAGATAAGACATCTTATCGCCACATTCGAAATATACCCAAAACGAATTCAGTCTAGTCAGGTTCACATGTTTCGATCTAGCCCTACGAAAACACTACTGATCTGAAAACTAATAGCCACTGATTTAACCAGGTGATCGAATACTCTGATCTACTAACCAAGGGCAATTATCTGGACTAAAATGCCTGTAGCGGGCTCACAGTGCGTCATAGGGCCTAAAATACGATGGACTGCGGTTCATAAGCCGCTATTTATTACTTTCTGCCGAGATATCCTGAAGCGCAACAACATGAAGGCAACACCGAGGCAACGTCAAACGGTAATCGATCAGGATTTTGATGTACTGATAGTTGGTGGTGGTGTCGCGGGCTTGTATCTCTTGTATCGGCTAAGAGGTCTTGGCTTGTCTGCAGTCGCTTTTGAAGCAGGGTCGAGCGTAGGTGGAACATGGTACTGGAATCGATATCCTGGATGTCGATGTGATGTTGAAAGTCTGGAATATTCCTATTCTTTCGCGAATGACCTGCAACAGGAATGGAATTGGCCCGAACGGTATGGTAGCCAACCAGAAATACTCAAATATATTAATCACGTCACAGAACGTTTCAATCTTCGCCGTGATATTCGATTCAATACACGAATTAGGTCTGCCCTTTTCTCTCGCAGAAAGGTCTTGTGGACTCTGAACACCGATAGAGGGGAGGTTTTCCGCGCTCCCTATTGTGTGATGGCGACGGGAAACCTTTCGACTCCCCAAACGCCAGATTTTCCTGGCCTTGATCGATTTAAAGGAGATTGGTTCCATACTGGGTTGTGGCCGCATGATGAAGTTAAGTTTTCTGGGAAACGAGTCGGAATTATCGGCACTGGTTCATCGGGTATTCAGTCCATTCCGCACATTGCACAACAGGCGACACACCTCTACGTATTTCAACGTACCGCAAACTTTAGCCTCCCGGCTCGCAATGGACTTCTTGATCCTGAAATAGAACAACGACACAAGTCTGAGTATTCGGCACGCCGAAAAGCTGCTTTCGATACGCCATTTGGCATTGCAGGCTATCCACCACCAGAGAAATCAGCGTTGGACGTGCCCGATAAAGAGCGACTGCAAATCTATGAGCAAAAATGGACAGAGGGAGGACAGATCAGCTTTCTCTATTCGTTTAACGATCTCTTGACTAACAAAGCATCCAATGACACTGCAGCAGAATTTGTTCGGCAGAAAATTCGCCAGACTGTCAAAGATCCACTCGCAGCCGAATTGCTAGCGCCGAAAAGTCATCCAATTGGCACAAAAAGGCTAATTCTGGATACTAACTACTACGAAACCTACAACCGCAACAATGTAACACTTGTCGACGTCAGCAATGACCCCATAGAAGAAATCACCCCCAATGGTATGCGTACAAAGGAAGATCATTTCACAGTTGACTCTATAGTTTTTGCTACAGGATTTGATGCAATGACCGGCGCGATCCTGGACATAGATATCGGTGTTGAAGACGGTCCATCAATTCGTGATGCGTGGAAGCATGGTCCAACAAGTTATCTTGGTCTTACGATCGCTGGTTTCCCTAATCTGTTTACTATTACCGGTCCTGGGAGCCCTGGGGTCAAGAGTCAGATGATTCTGTCGATTGAACAGCATGTAGATTTTATTGCCGACTGTTTACAACATATGAAATCAAGAGATCTCATTCAAATTGAGGCCACATTTGACGCAGAGGATTTGTGGGTAAAACATGTCAAGAAAGTTGCTGATGCAACTCTTTATCCGCTGGCAAACTCTTGGTATATGGGCGTTAATGTTCCCGGAAAACCAAAAGTATTTATGCCTTACGTGGGTGGTGTTGATAAGTACAAGAAAAAATGTGATGAGATTGTTGATGGAGGTTATAGGGGATTCTCAATGTCAGCATAAGAACGGTTGCAACATAGATTATATAAATGCGCCAACTTGTGAATCGAAAAAACAAAGCGGCCAGTAGAATTTAATCAACTGACCGCTTTTTGTAAGCCTCTAACCGAAATTCGAACTCGTATACGGTTAATCGCGACCCTAGTCTTAGAATTTCGAGTTCAGACCTAATTCCACTCCCAAAGTTCCCACGTTGCGTTGCCACTCGCATCGACATCCCAGTCGTAAACAAGCGCTTTACCGTTAAGGCCAGCTAACGACGGTGCCTCGGATTGAACGTAAGCTACACCTCTGAATGTTGATCCACCGTCCGCTGTGAAGGCGCCGGCTCCTGTTGCCCTAAATGTACCAATACCATCTTGCGCCATAATGACGCCGGCATTAGGACACTCCCCATAGAGGCTACCATCCGCCAATACATTGGCTTCATATGTAGCCATCATGTTGACATCACCATCTCCTAGCTTTCCAGCACCTTGAGCCGATACCTCAAAAACAGGCCTGGAGTCCTCGGCAGATAGTGCTTTTATGGTCGTAGCCGCTTTCAAAGATCCAACTTTCTCACCCAGCATAAATTTTGCTCCTTTAGGTAGTAACTTGTGAACTGACATCTCGTAGTGATCTACGAGATGTGCTGTCATTTTACCAAATTTATGACGGCAACAAACTAATGTGTTGGCTAGAACTCACGAATCGAATATCGTGTTAGAAGAAAATCGTTACGAGACAAAGATTTTGATCAGATCAATGAGCGCGAGTTGAGCGGTTATACAAAGACCCGAGCTCATTATGGAAAAACCAGATACGCTTATACTATTGGGTAATTAAAGCGAACTCTTTGCGGACAATGTCAGGACTACGTTGCAGCGAGCGACAGCATTGCCTGATCAAATACCAATTGAAACATAGCTCTTGGCAACTCGGTCGACCGCAATCATCATCGCTGCAGTTCGAAGATCGGGAACATTGTCTTTATCATTCCAGACCGTACTAATTGCTTCATACGCTACGCGCATTGTGTCTTCCAAACCGGAACGGACGAGATTGATTTCCGTGGCACCGCTTAGTACTGATTTTCGATCAGCCTCCGGGAACGATTGCCCGGTCATCGACTCTACTCCCTGAATCAACTTTTCGAACTGATTTTCCTGTTGTCGCCGCTGCATTCGACCAAATCGAATATGAGTAAGGTTCTTGATCCATTCAAAATAACTAACCGTTACCCCTCCCGCATTAGCACAGAAATCAGGAATGACAATCACACCTTTCTCCCTTAGGATCGTATCGGCAGCAGCCGTAATTGGGCCATTGGCAGCTTCAATAATCAGTGGCGTTTTAATTCGTGAGGCATTGTTTTCATTAATGACTCCTTCCATTGCAGCTGGAATTAAGATATCGGCCTCTGCCTCTAGAATTTCGGGACCACTATTCGTAAACCCGGAATAATTCTCGATACCCCCTGTCTCAAGCATGTGCTCGTGTAGCTTGGCTATATCCACCCCTTTGGGATCCACGATAGAACCACCTCTTTCAAGTACGTGGGTGATGCAACAGCCGTCTTGCTCGCTTAGAAAAAGAGCCGCATGATAACCAACGTTTCCGAGACCTTGAATAATCACTCGTTTACCACTGAGCCCGGCAGAGAGGCCAGTTTTCTTTACATCGCTGACATGGCGAAAAAACTCCTGCAACGTGTATTGCACACCGCGCCCAGTTGCCTCCGTCCGACCGGCGATGCCCCCCTTACCAAGAGGCTTGCCTGTAACACATGCCCATGCGTTCAAATCAGTGGGGTTCAGCTTTCTATATTCGTCTGCCATCCAGGCCATCTCTCGTTCGCCTGTTCCCATATCCGGTGCAGGCACATTCTGAGAGGGACTAATCAAATTACGTTTTGCCAGCTCTTGGGTAAAGCGCCGTGTTATTTTTTCTAGATCCTGTGTTTCCCATTCTCTTGGATCGATTGCTAATGCTCCTTTAGCACCGCCAAAAGGAATGTCCATGAGCGCGCATTTATAAGTCATCAACGCAGCCAGTGCTTCAACTTCATTCTGATCGGCAAAAGGTCCGTAACGAATACCTCCTTTTACCGGCTCAAAGTGTTCAGAATGGACAGTGCGATAGCCTGTGAAAGTATGCACTCCACCTCGTAGTCTTACTCCAAACCGAACAATGTAGGTTGAATCAGCTGTCTTAATCTTTCTGGCTAGATCGTCAGGAAGCCCAAGCAAACTCGACGCGTGGTCGAAATTAGTGCCAACCGACTGAAGAAAGGACGCGTTGTCCATATTTATCCCTGCTCAACGAGCGTAGTCGTTGTCACCAGCCTATTACCCTGCCGGCGCTCTTTTGGTGGAAATCCCAGATGTACAAGTATTCATTCTAGGGTGGGTATGCATTGCATGGTGCCCGGGCCCGGAGTCGAACCGGGACAGCCATAAGGCCGAGGGATTTTAAGTCCCTTGCGTCTACCAGTTTCGCCACCCGGGCTGATACTGCATTTGTTACAGATAAGTAACTCTTATCAGACTGTACACACACTATTATCCCACAAGAAACGTTTTGCTTCTGCGCGTTTCCGGAAGAATCTGCATGTCACGAAGTTTTGACCAGGTCAGCTTGTTACTATCGTAGACACGCTGATATAAACCCCGAGTAACATGAGCGCTGCAAAAAATAGATGTCTGAAGGCAGATTCTGAGAGTCTCGGACGCAAAACACGCCCTACCCACATTCCCAGAAGAGCAGGCAACACCGCCGTGAGAGACAACAAACCCAGTTCATTCGAGAAGAGGTCATGATCCTTGAGTGAAAATGCAAGGCTGAGCGTTGCAATCGTAACCCAAAGACCGATCGCCTGAATCAGTTCATCTCTCTCCATTCGCAGCGCTTGCAAGTAGCCAACAGCCGGAACCAAAAAAACCCCAGTTATTCCGGTAATCCCTCCGGACACCATCCCAACAAGCGGTGAAATCCAACGTTCGCGTGATCCTGGTGACGGAAGTTGTAGCGAGTAAAGACTGCTGAGGCCGTACAGAATTAGGATCACGCCAAGAATCACTGCAAACGTCGCAGCATGCCCTGTCGACAACAGTGACGAACTAAGCCAGGTAAAAATCGCTCCAAAAATGAACAGAGACCAGTATCGACGGATCAGACGAATCAAGTATTTACCAGCCAGTCCTTGAAACAAGTTGGTAATTAATGATGGCAGCAACATCAAAGTCATTGCCTCAATCAGGCCCAGAAATGCGGCAAGAATAGCAATTGACACAGTGGGTAAGCCAAAACCGATTAACCCTTTAATGGTCCCCGCGACAAAAAAGACGAGCACAACCAATACGACTACTTCGAAATTCATTTCGGCAATCTCAAAAAACAATGATCAAATACCAAATGGAAGTAATATTTCTAGTGGATGTCATGCTTTAGAGCAACGTGCAAGTTAGATTTACAATTATTCGCTTTCTGTCGCCTACAATTACCCTATGAGCGATCACACGGAAAATCTGATGGTACTTGATCTGGAGGCGCTGGTTTCGAACCTCGACTATATCAAGCATCTAGCCGGACCTGAAAAGCAGTTGATCGCATCAATCAAGGCAAATGCTTATGGGCATGACGTAAAACTTGTCGCTGGCGCTCTTCAGGAAAAACAAGTCGATATGCTGGCCACCGGAAATATTGAAGACGCCAGGGCTTTGCGCGCATGCGGTATAGACACACCGTTACTACTTTTTGCCTATGCAACGGCAGAAAATACGATAGACGCCGCAAAGGAAGGATTTATTTCAACTATCCCAAATCTTACGTCTGCGATTTCACTTAATGCGATCACTGAAGTGCAGATACCCGTCTATCTAAAAATCGATTGCGGCTTGGGTCGACTAGGTGTCCCATTAAGTAAGGCAAAGGAATTCGTTACCCAGACATTTCAGCTGGAGAAACTCAAAGTTGAGGGGATCTATACCCATGTCCCCTTCCCTGGACTTACGTCTAGCGCCTGGGCACAAGAAAAATTGATTCAATTCGATGAGTTTATAGAAGCCCTAGAATCCGATGGGTATTCAATAGCTGTGACCCAAGCAATGGCCAGTTGTTGCGTATTGGCTGGGTTACGTGACGAATCCAGCGCAATATGCATCGGCCATGGGCTTTACGGGCTGTCACCATTCTCATCAGAACAAGCTCCAGCTTTCCGGCACCTGCGACCTGTTATCCACTCCGTCTCCAGCACGCTGATCGATATTAGCTACCACGATAAGGGGTCGGACATTGCAGTCGGTGGACTCTACGGAACATCAAATGCCCATGTCGTTGGCGTATTGCCTTTAGGTGCGGCGATGGGTATGAGACCACCCGCTGACAACAAGGAAATGTTTGTGCTGGTAAGAGGTAAGAAATGTCCGGTAATTGCAGTATCCCTAGAACATGTCTCGATCAATCTGGACGATGTAGAGAATGTTGCTATCGGAGATAGAGCGACCATAATCGGCCAAGATGGTGACGAATCGTTATCAATTCAAGAACTGGCACACGCGTGGGAGGTGGCGCCACTTCAAGCGCTAATGAGCATATCTGGTAAATTTTCAGTTAAAACAATCTAACGTATATCTGCCCTTAACGAAAACTAAGTGAGGCAACCGATGGATCGACTACAAGGTAAGATTGCTGTTATTACAGGTGCTGCAAAAGGCATTGGTTACGAAACTGCTAACAGGTTCGTTGACGAGGGTGCGCAGGTCATCATGTCTGATCTAAACGTAGAGCTAGGTGAGGCCGTAAGCAGAAACCTAGGTAATTCTTGCTGTTTTTTCAAGCAGGACGTCACTGATGAATCATCCTGGGATGAACTTCAAGATTATATTGAAACCAATTATGGGGGAATCGATATTCTCGTCAATAACGCAGGCATTTTGGCGACCGAAACAACTCAGAACATCGAGACGACATCCCTGGCGCAATGGCGAGCCGTTCAACAGGTAAATGTGGAAGGCGTATTTATGGGATGTCGTATGGCCGTAAAAATAATGAAAGACGCTGGGGGATCGATCGTAAATATTTCTTCAACCGCTGGCATCGTTGGGTCACCGATGCTGGTCGCTTATGGTGCCTCAAAGGGAGCTGTTCGACTACTTACTAAGGGCGTAGCGCTACATTGTGCGCAACAGCGCTATCATATTCGCTGTAATTCTGTGCATCCCGGACCAATTGAAACAGATATGGGCGATGCTCTACTTGGACTTCAAAACTTTATAGATGGTCCAAACCTTGAGTCTAAATGGGAAACAATGCGTCGACGTATACCCACAGGTAACACCGGCGTGGCCTCCGATGTTGCGTCT
>Ga0257107_1000463_pt1 | contig 15399 bp, 7 predicted proteins | sample LP_taG_2_FD_190178 | JGI IMG/M metagenome (GOLD analysis project Ga0257107, IMG submission 190178) | Marine microbial communities from Northeast Subartic Pacific Ocean, Canada - LP_J_2011_P26_500m | ecosystem: Environmental > Aquatic > Marine > Oceanic | place: Canada: Northeast Subartic Pacific...
GAATGACCTTTTCAGCGGGTACCGTTATAGCTGATGATTCTGTGTATGTGATTTATCATGGGAGCGCTAGCGATGATATTGAGGATCAAGGTGATACGACTTTTACTTATATGAGCAATGGTGATGATGTTATGGCCCTTACAGTTGCAGGCGCAACTGATTCAGTGTTTATTATTATTGATATAATTGGTGAAATGGGCCCCGACCCTGGTAGCGGCTGGGATGTTGCGGGTGTTACCAACGCCACGAAGGACCACACCCTGGTAAGGAAAAGCACAATCACTAGTGGAGACACCAGTTGGACAACATCGGCAGGAACAAACACTGCAGATTCAGAGTGGATAGTTCATGACCAAGACACCTGGTCCTATCTGGGGTCACATACAATGTATGTTGTTACCTGGGACACAACCTATGATATAACATGGCATACGGAATACTCAGCGCCATCAGATACTGTATGCGGAACGCCAGTAGAACAACTTTTATGTTCTGTGACAGATTATAATAGTATTTCTTCTTATACAGAATTAAACCTTAATTGGACAGCGCCCTTTAGTCCTGGCCATGTAGAGGCCTGGGGATGGTTTTATCAGGATCCCGTGGTTCCAGAGATAGACAATGTTACTAAAATTTCAGCCGGCTACAGCCATGGACTTTTTCTGAAAAGCGATAGTACTGTTTTTAATTGGCCAACAGGGGGTTATCTAGATATACCAGGAAATGCAAACTATGATTTTATAGATATAGCAGCGGGTTGGTTTTTCAATATTGGACTACGTAGTGACGGAACCTTGTATGGCTGGTGGTACAGCGAACAAGGCCAGGGCGAACCGCCTGACAGTGTAACAGATGCGGTGGCCGTTGCTGCGGGTAATACCCACGCCATGGCCTTGCGGAGCGACAGCACTGTAGTTGCCTGGGGTTCGAATGACTTTGGTGAATCCGATGTGCCGGCAGGATTGAATAACGTGATTCAGATTGAGGCAGGAGACGACTACAGCGCCGCGCTTAAATCGGACGGTACGGTGGTGGCTTGGGGTGAAAACAACTATGGCCAGACCGATGTTCCAGGTGATTTGACTGATGTTGTAGAAATTGCCTGTGGAGGATACCATATGCTGGCCTTAAAAAATGATGGTTCTATCGTTGCCTGGGGTGCAAACGGTAATGGTCAGACCGGAATCCCTGCAACCCTTGGTACAGTTGAGAAAATTGCTGCAGGCGGCAACCATACTATGGTTTTGCAAAGCAACGGCGTATTGCTTGGCTGGGGAGATAACCAAAATAACCAGATTACTGTTCCGGGAATTTATGAGGACGTTACCCAGATTGCCTGTGGTGACCAAAACACACTTCTTTTGCTGGCTGACGTTGGGGAGGAATGTGGTACGCTAAATGGTTATACAGTTTATGAAGACGGTGATTCCATTGACTTTACTACGGTATCCAACTATACAGTTACAACGCTTGAATGGGGAGAGGAAGGCTGCTATAATATTGCCGTTAATTATGAACAGGGATATTCATCCTGGACTGATACAATATGCGCGTCATTGATAACGCCGACATTTTGTAATACAGATACACTAGTAGCTGAAAGCAACTATGATGAGATTGAATTATTCTGGCCCAGCAGAGAGGGTGATAATTGCGGTACCGTTATCGGCTATTGCGTCTATCAGGATGGTATACCTATTGACACCCTGAATGATATTACTTATTCAATTAGTGATGCTGCTTATGATGTCGATTATTGTTACTATGTTACCTCTCTTTATGAAGAGGGAGAATCAGTAACCACAGATACGGTATGTATATCACTGATAACCCCGCAACTTTGCCTGGCGGACAGCATAAGCGCAGAACCGGGGGATAATGAGGCTACTGTTTCATGGCAGGAACCCTATGTGTTTTCCAGAAACAGAGCTAATTCAGAGATAGAGCTGAGAAACGCCATTACGCCACTATCCATAACCAAAGAGCAGGATGAGGGCGGCAACCAAGAGGAAATACAACTATCCATACCGCCACTGCAGAGCAGGGATGAAGACTGCGGAACCTTTTTGGGGTATACTATTTATCAGGATGGCGATTCCATCACTTTTGTAGCTGATAGCAGCATTAGTTTTACCGCTACTGGCCTTGATAATGGAACGGAATACTGTTTCTCAGTTAGCGCTGTTTATGCTCAAGGCCTTTCAGCGACTACAGCTGAAGTATGTACTATTCCTTTTGCTGTTCGCCGGGATCACAATACAGGTGTTGTGCAAGCGACAATTACAAACGAAGGTAACATTGGTTATACCCACTGGAAAAACCCAAATGATAGCTTGGGAATAGATTCTATCGGCTTGGGGTTTGTCTATTCCGGAAATAATTATTTATTTGAAGCAGGGCTGATGATTGGAACCAGCCAAAATCAAATATCTGATTGTGTTCGTAATGAAACTGGTTGGGGTCAGGATGAGGATTTTGTAGAAGAAGAAGAAACGTACATGCACATTTATAATCCAGGATCTATTACTACCGAGGAAGGGACGGTAATATTAAATGACTCTGGTGCAGACAATCCCCTTGGCATACGTATCAATCAAAAAAGTTATGCTGACGCTTCTTTTGAGACCAGAAATGGAATGGTTTTTCATTATACCCTGGTTAATGAAAGCGGTTCCGATTTATCAGGATTATATGCAGGCCTCTTCTTTGATTGGGACATAGTGGACCCCTTGGTTAACAGCGCCCATTATAACGCTGACTACCAGATGGTCTACGCACAAGACCAGTCAGAGAACCCCACTCACCTTGCTGGGACCATGCTGTTGAATCTTGGCTTGGGCGCAAATATAGATGTGATGCATGATTGGGGTAGTGATCTTTATTCGTATAGTGATGAAACAAAGTGGTCACACATGACCGGCGGTGTAAATGATGAATCTGCATTCAATGTAAATGTGTCTACCTATACTGGAATTGGGCCTGTTGATATAGCTGCTGGTGATTCCATATCATTTGGTATTGCCGCACTTGCAGCCAGCAGTATTTATGAGCTTGAGTATGTAGCTAGTGAAATTAGAAATTTCTGGGATACGCATTTTCCAGAAGATCTGGGCAATGAAAATGAGGCGACTCTTCCAGGTGTATTCGCCTTACATCAAAATTACCCGAACCCCTTTAATCCGGTGACCAGCATCCGCTACGATATTCCTGAGGCGGCCAATGTACAGGTGAGCGTTTATAGCTTGTTAGGTCAAAAGGTTAAAACGCTGGTCAGCGGTGCGCATCAGCCCGGCTTCTATGCGGTGCAGTGGAACGGCACCAATGACCAAGGTAACCCAGTAGCCTCTGGCATGTATATCTATAGAATTCATGCTGATCGGTTCAATGCTGTAAAGAAGTTGATTCTGATGAAATAAACGCGACGTTTTAAATAAAATGAAAAAGGGGCTGCATGGCCCCTTTTTTGTTTTCCCTTATAAGTTTTATCTAACCAATACCGTGTTTTTTGTATGTATGATAATGGCTATCTAGTTATTTATACCATGGATAATTATATTGTTATATTTAATATATTATTTATTAATCATCATAATTAAGAGAGAAAATAATGAAAAAGTTATTACTAGCAATATTTTTATTCTCGCTACTTTTCAATCCCGGATGTGAGGATAATTCATCTTCAGTTGAGGAACCAACTGCAAGATTTACCTACACAGTAGATGAAGACAATGGGTTAATGGTTACATTTACTAATGCTTCACTAAATGCGGATACATATAGTTGGGATTTTGGTGATGGTGAATCATCAACAGAAACTAGCCCAAGCCATACATATACAGCTGATGGGACTTATGATGTAACCTTGGCTGTAACAAATTCTGGCGGTTCTGATGCTGTTACTCAAACACTCGAACTAACAAGTGTCTTAACACTTGCTGATCTTAATGATACCTGGAAAGTAGCTCCGGAAGCTGGCGCATTACATGTCGGCCCAAGCGCTGGAAGTGCAGAATGGTGGTCATTATCTGAAGCTGATCTTACTACAAGAGCTTGTTTCATGGATGATAAATATACGCTGGGTAGCGATGGGTCATTTTCTATTCAAATGGATGGTGAAACTTGGTTAGAAAATTGGCAAACCGATTCTGCAATATGTGGAGCTCCACTTGGTCCTCATGATGGATCAGGTTCATACACTTATGAAGCAACTGAAACAACACTAGCCGTAAGTGGTGAAGGTGCTTTTATGGGCCTACCTAAAGCCAATAATGCAGGTGAACTTCCTAATGTAGATCTTCCTACATCAATCACATACACTATTGTAGAGTTTGTTAGAGATGGTACTGGTAAAAGACTTGTATTACATATTGAATGTGGTTCAGGTCTCTGGTGGACATTTACGTTTGTTTCACAATAAATAAACTAATATCTATAATATTAGGCGGCAGAACAATCTGTCACCTAATATTATATAACTTTCATTCGTGAAATATCAAGCTTGATATTTTCCACTCTATAAAACATAAGCTAAAGGTAATTAATAATTAACTTTATCTATGAAATTTCTAAGGATATTCACAATCCTATCTATTGTATTTATTCTTAATTCATGTAATTCAGATGATGAGAAGTTGCCTAGTATTTTTATTGAAAGTATCCAAGTAGATGAAGGAAATACTACCAATTATCTTGAGGTAATGTTGACCTTAACAAATTCTGTTGATTATGATTTATCCGTTGATGTGCGTACTGTAGATGGTACGGCTATTAAGGGGCAAGACTATACTGATTTATATGAAGTAATTATCTTTTATGCCGGGCAGGAACAGGCCTCATTTAATATTGAAATTCTCGGTGATGATATTCCTGAGGATAATGAAATATTTTCAATCAGGCTTGAAAATCCACAAAATGTGAAAATAGACAATAGTATTGCTACCGTGACTATCATTAATGATGATGAACATATTTTTTCCATTCCTGAAACTGGATATACAACACCAGAAACATATGAAGGGATGACTTTAGTTTGGAGCGATGAGTTTGATGGACCAGAAATTAACAGCAATAACTGGACATTTGAGACTGGCACCGGAAACGGGGGTTGGGGAAACAATGAATTACAATATTATCAAGAAGATAATACAAGTATAATTGATAGTAATCTTGTTATTGAAGTAAGAAGACAAACAGTAGAAAATAGTAATTATACTTCTTCCCGATTAATTACAAGAGGGAAGCAATCATTTCAATACGGTCGTGTGGATATTCGTGCAGTTATGCCGGAAGGACAAGGTATGTGGCCAGCGCTATGGATGCTAGGAAGCAATCATTTGCAAGTTGGTTGGCCTACCTGTGGTGAAATTGATATTATGGAAATGATAGGTGGTGATGAAAGAGATAATATTGTTCACGGTACCGCACATTGGAATCAAGGCGGGCTTGTCTCATCTGGACAATCAATGACAAACCAATCTGGAAAACTAAGTGAAGAATATCATGTTTATTCAATTATATGGGATGAACAAAGTATTCGCTGGTATTTTGATGATGTAAACTTCAACACGATTGATATAACACCAGAAGATTTAAGTGCCTTTCATGATGATTTCTTTTTTATAATGAATATTGCTGTTGGTGGAAATTGGCCTGGAAGCCCAGATAACACCACCCTATTCCCCCAATGGATGATTGTCGATTATATCCGCGTGTTTCAATATAATTATTAAATTTATTATTGTATACCGAGCGCACCCCTTTATTTTTACGGTTTTGTTATCCGTATGGCTATCTGCTTCTTTGCATGGGTATTTACGCACCTCAGGCCGAGTTTTTGTTGATGATAGTGGGGCAACAGTTCAGTTGCGCGGTTTTGGATTAGGTGGCTGGCTAGTACAAGAAGGCTATATGTGGAACACTGGTGGGTTTTATGGCTCAACATCAGTGATTCAACAGGAAATTATTGAATTAGTCGGTGATAGCGCCGCCAGCCAGTTTTACAATGATTATTATTTAGCGTACATAACTGAGACGGACGTTATTCAGCTATCAGATTGGGGTTTTAATTGCCTACGAGTCCCTTTTCACTACAAATTATTTTCGCCTGATACAGGTGTTTTTATTGAAGATGGTTTCAATATCCTTGACCCATTACTTGAGTGGTGTTCCAATAATGAAATATATCTTATTTTGGACATGCACTGTGCCCCGGGGGCACAGAACAGAAATGATTTTTCCGATGGCAATGGAACAGAGGCTGGATTATGGGTGCATGAATATAATCGTGACTGGACAGTTGCAATCTGGAAATATATAGCCAAACATTATTCTGAATCGCAATGGATTGGCGGATATGATTTAATTAATGAACCTGTTTTGGAGGGCGGTTTCACATCAGGAAATTTGCGCCAATTTTTTATCGAGATAGTGGATTCAATACGTAGTGTTGATCAAAACCATATTGTTTTTATAGAGGGTAATTGGTATGGGAACGATTTTACAAGCCTAACACCTCCGTTTGATGATAATATGGCGTATAGCTTCCATCATTATGTTGGTCCCAGTGATCAAACTAACTGGGTTAACCAGTATGTAGGCATGAGCCAAGATTATAATGTACCATTATGGGTTGGTGAAATAGGAGAGAACTCTAACCACTGGGCTTACCATAAAATTAAATTATTTGATGAAAATAACATTGGGTGGAGTTGGTGGAATTATAAGCATAACGGTAGCGTATCAACGTTGCTGGGCATTGACATTCCCCCAGGATTTAAGTCCATTCTTAATTACTGGTCCAACATAGGGCCTCGACCATCACAATCAAATGCAGAAAGTGGTCTGCAAGAATTGGTTAGTTCATACCTGATAGAAAATTGTCGTCCTAATATTGGACTTTTAGCTGCATTCAATGATCCTGACTTTGGTACACAAGCAAAACCGTATAAGGATCATCATATCCCGGGCTTGTTAGCGGCAGTTGATTATGACCTTGGTATTAATGGGGTTGCATATCAGGATGATGTTTATGAGGATCCAGATAAATTTGGCGGTAATTCCACATCTTGGAATAACGGCTGGTCATATCGTAACGATGGTGTTGATATTGAAAAAAGCACTGATAACATCGGTGCAAATTATAATGTAGGCTGGACAAATCTACACGACTGGACAGGCTATACAATTACAGCAGATTCCAGCGGTATGTATTCCATCCGTGTACGTGTTGCTGCAATAGAAGGTAACGGCAGGTTACAGATATACTATAATAATGAACCAATTACAGGCGAAATAGGTGTGCCTAATACTGGAGGTTGGCAAAACTGGCAATGGAGAACAACTGGTGATCATTTTATTGATGCAGGACAGGGCCTGCTTCAGGTGAAGATAAAAAATATTGAATTTAACATTAAGGATATGGACTTTATTTTTTTAGGCGAAATTCAACCAACAATAGATATTTATGGTAATTTCCCTAATCCTTTTACCAATGGGACCACAATAGTCTTAAACATTACCCACGATGTATCGGGGACCTTGAAGATATACAATACTGCTGGCTATTTTGTCAAGCGGTTATACGATGGTTCTTTTACCCCCGGAAATATGGTTTTCGACTGGAAGGGGAATGATCAATACAATAAAGCGGTAAGCTCAGGTGTGTATTTTTATCACCTTGATACAGAGAAGTTTTCCAGCTCAGGTAAAATGCTATTAATAAAATAGCATCCTGTCGTGCTGGCGAGAATAATTAAAAGATCTATTATTTTATTAGCACCATTTTGTTTATTTCACTAAAACGGTTGGTACTTACAGTACAATAATATATCCCGGTGGGTACGGTTTTGTTTCTATCATTCGTACCATCCCAAACGATCGTTTTATACCCAGGGGCCTGTTTTTCATTGAGAACAGTTTTTACCCGATCTCCAAGTATATTGAATATATCGATTTTGACCACACTACTAGCGAATAACTCATAATTTAATACAGTGCTTGTGTTAAAAGGGTTTGGGTAAGCTGGGTGTAAAATAAGGTCTGTGGGAAATACCTGCTGAGATTGTTCATCTGTAATTTTAACGTTGGCAGTATTAACGAATCGTAGGGCATCGAAAACCACGTATGATCCCGCTGATGATGAATCCACCACATCTCGTAATATTACGGCACAATTTGATCCGGCGGGGATAGATATGGTTGTAATAGTTGTAAAACTATTCTGGTTGATTGTTTGATCGTGGGGCACAATTGTTTTCGTATTATTTCCATCCGCGTCTTTTATATAAATCTCATATATAACGTTAGTTGCAGCATTGGCAATATCAGGTGTATATGCATCAATATTATATTCTCCGCTATCTGGTATTTCTGGAACCCAAATTGCATAATGAGCGCTATTATTACTATCTGTTGATGCCGGCACAGTCCAAGCGTCATCATTATAACCGTTATTAACGTAACTCCAGTTGGGCCCATAAAAGCGTTGAAAACCAGTATTACCATCATCAATAATCAAGTCTGATTTCCAGAGCCAGGTGCTGGTAAAACCGCGTAAATTAATTATTGGGTCTTCGTAATCACCCCACCATCCGTAAGGATCAACAACCCAGGGAAGTTCTTGGTCAAAAAAGTGGTTTTCCTTGCGTATTTCAAAATGTAGATGAGGAGTTGAGGCACAGCCCGTCATACCATTAAACCCAATAGTATCACCTGCCGTTACTGTTTCGCCAACAACAACATTTAATGGCGGGTTTAGATGCAAATAACAGGTAAAATAATCATTATAATGATAAATGATAATAAGGCCAGTAAGCCCATTGGGTTCAATGCCACCGGGGCAGGGATCAGCGCCAGGTGAAAAGGCAGACCAGACAACGTAACCATCTGCTGCTGCAAGAATTGGTACATCCAAGGGCATATGATAATCATTCCCTGCATGGCCATCATAACAGGATGTCCCAGAATTACAATTAAAAGCAACAATGTTTTCCGAGAAAGAACTACCGTCAAACCGCACATTAATCCCATCTGGCATCTGGCTTGGATAGTGGTGATCTGCATGATTTTTAATTGCGTATTGTTGAAATTCTGGCTCGACATAAGGCTTTACTGTTAAAAATGGTTCCTGACCAGAAATGATCTGGGTAGCAAAAAATATTCCTAAGTAGATAGTATAGTAACATGATCTATTCATTATATATTTTCATCTAAAAGAATTTTATGAATAGTGAAATTTAAACTTGGTGTGAGTCATTATTCTGGACAAATACTTTTTCAACTGTTATAATCAGCTACAAAATATAAAGAGTTTTTGGGGACAAGGGGTTTCATCATGAAATATATTATAGATATCGATCGATTGGGCTACATACTTGCGATTGCGCTTTTTTGCTCCTCCATTTCTGCAGCGGTGATTGACAGTTCGTTCACTGTGAAATGGCATGACCTTCCTTGGGGTAGCGGAGGATTACATCCTGATGGACCACCATGGAGTATGGTTGGGCCCTATGATTTTGATGATGATGGCTATGGTGATTTTATAGTGACTAGTAGTTATACCAGCAGTTTATGTAATGGCGTTTATCATTTCGAAGCGGTTGCCGATGATTCTATCGCCCTGCAGTGGTATTATTATTTTGGCGATTTAAGCTGTTCTTTTGATAATTATTCTAGCGTTGCCGTTGGTGATATTGATGGGGATACCAATCCAGAAATTCTGGTGCTTGCCGATACAGAGCCTGGTGTTACCGGAGAACATGGACTGCAAATATTTGAATGGAACCCAGACTCACTATCATTTCCTTATTTGCCTACGGTCACTTGGGATATGGAATTGGATAGTGTCTGGGAAGCAGCCCAAATTGTAGTTGCGGAGCTGGATGGAGATGCCAACCAGGAGGTAATTGTTTCTATAATGGATGGTCCCTGGGGCACTACGGGTGGCAGTAATTTCATGATTTTTGAGCTGGAAAACAGCGATTTCGACTCTGCATTATGGCACATCGAGTATACTGATCCATTAACTACATACTGGAGTGGCTATAACATTTATGTCAATGATTTAGATCAGGATGGTCTGATGGAAATTTATACCGTAGCCTGGGAAAATTACCATCTCATCATTTATGAAAATACAGGCACTGAGGATTTGTATGCGTACCAGACAGATTTTCTTGTCAGCACAGAAGTGAACGATCGAGGTAACCAAAGTATTGTTATGGCAAATTTTGACGGAGACGATACGAATGAATTATATGCTGTTACATCCGGAACAAACTCCTCGACCGGTGAACTGCTAACTCCTGGTTATTTTTATGCTATCGAAGGTATATCAAATGTCAGCCAGTTGACTTTCTCAAATTTCCATTATTTCAGTGATTATCTTGGAGGACTACGGCAGATAAAAATAGGGGATGCGGATGGAGATGGAAATCCAAATATTTACCTGGCGGGGCATTATAACGAAGCAGTGTATGATTGGGAATTTATTGGGACTAATCCATTGTCAGATTCAAGCTTCACCGAGCATATTATATTTATGGATGATACTACAGATGATTTCACCAGTGGCAATGATCAGGGAAAAGTGCGAGTAGCAAAATTATTTGCTGGAGATATAGATAATGATAATTACGGTGACTTGGTATTCACCTCAACCAGCTTTGCTTCTGATAAACCACACATTTATTTTATCGAGCACGATGGATCTATTGATATGGCGAGTGATGAACAAAACACAATGAAGCCAGAGGCCTTTTCATTGCGACAGAATTATCCCAACCCCTTTAACCCCCAAACCCAGTTCAGTTATCAATTACCTTTTTCGGGTATGGTGCACCTGGCCATTTATGATCTGTTGGGTCGAGAGATTTACACTGTAATAGATGGCTATCAACGAGCCGGAAAGCACAATGTTTTATGGACTGGCGTTGATAATAATGGTATCCCAGCCCATAGCGGAGTATATTTTTATAAACTTATCTCAGGATCAAAAACTGTAACAAAAAAATTGGTCCTTACCAAATAGGAAGACCCTTTAGAATCAATAAACCGTTATTGTTTAACCACAAAGTAAGATGATTCATTTGAAATCGCACAGTCACTGTATTCCTTTAATGTTGATATGTATGCTAAATTTTGTATGTACAAGTTCAGATTCATCAACAAAATGGCCAACCGCAGGTTGGGAAGTAACCACGGCCACATCTCAAGGTATGAATTATGATTCATTATATGCCTTCAGCGCAAAGCTGGCTAGTGGCGATCTGGGCTATATCGATGGTATGCTTGTTATCAGGAACGGTATGATTGTTTTTGAAAAAGAATACACGAATGATTATGACTCTCTATTCAAAACCACAGGTACTAAACCAGGTAAATACAATTACTATGACCCTTTCTGGCATCCCTATTATAATAATACCCGTTTGCACACCATGCAGTCTGTGAGCAAAAGTTTTACAGCTGCTGCTGTAGGTATCGCGATAAATAACGGTTCGATCCCAAGTCTAGATGAAAAAATCATGGATTATTTTGATGAATACGAATCTTCTACGCCGGACGCGAGAAGAGATGCCATGACGATCAGAGATGCGTTGACCATGACGACAGGTATTCAGTGGGATGAATTTTCCATGCCTTACACAGACTCCAGCAGCAACTGTGTTCAAATGGAAGAAAGCCTGGATTGGATCCAATATGTAATTGATCAGCCTATGGCCTTTGAGCCAGGTGAGAAATATGAATATAATAGCGGTGCCACGATGTTGCTTTCCTATTTGATCAATAAAACCACAGGGCAAGATTTGGCTGATTATGTTAAAACAAACTTGTTTGAGGGTTTGGGGATAACAGATTACTATTGGAAGCACACGCCTACTGGACTTACTGATGCCGAAGGAGGCCTGTACCTAACCCCTAGGGACCTTGCAAAATTCGGTTACTTGTACCTCCATAATGGTAAGTGGGGTAATAACCAGGTCCTGCCGGAAAATTGGGTGGAAAACACACAAGCAAAGCCTGTAGATACAATTTGGCCAAAATTTAAATATGGTTTTCAGTGGTGGCTAATGCCTTATGGTAAAAACCATACCGCACTGCTTGCCTCAGGCCTGGGAGGGCAACGTATGATTGTACTGCCGGAACTGGATATAGTGGCAGTATTTACCGGATGGAATATTTACGAAAATCCTGCTCTAGACTCTTGGATGGCGATGAACAAAATGATTGATGCAGTAGTAGGTGAATAAATGATTGACTCTAAACTAATTATTTTAGCTATTTATTTTTCGATTCTATTAGGAATCGGATTCTTTGCGTCCAAAAGAATTACCAATATTAGTGATTATTATGTAGGCGGTAAAAAGTTGGGCTACTGGATAGCTGCTTTGTCGGCTCGATCAACTGGTGAATCTGGCTGGCTTTTGATCGGCGTGACTGGGATGGGTGCTCTCATTGGCGTGAGCGCATTTTGGATAGTAGTAGGCGAGGTTTTAGGTGTTTTTATTTCATGGCAGTTTATGGCCAAGAAATTTAAGCGCTTAACGGATGAATATAATTCTATTACCATTCCAGATTTTTTAGTTAGCCATTTTCGGTCATCGACAAATACGATCCGTATTATCGCCGCCGTCGCACTATCAATTATTGTAGTTATATATGTCAGCGCTCAAATTGATGTAACAGGAAAAACATTCGAATCTTTCCTGGGTTTCAATTATTACACCGGCATCATCTTGGGTTTTGGGATCGTCGTACTGTATATTTTTTCTGGTGGGTTTTTAGCGGTGGCTTGGTCAGATTTTTTCCAGGGATCCCTGATGTTTGTCGGCCTGCTGCTGTTACCCCTTGTCGCTTATTTCAGCTTATCATCTGATGCATCTTTAATTAGCGGTCTGTATGCGCTTGATCCGGCATTATTAAATATTTGGGGACCTGGCGGCTTCAGTTTGCTCAATTTTGTTACCGTTGTTGGTCTTGTGTCTATCGGGATAGGCTTTATGGGGTCTCCTCAGGTTTATGTGCGATTTATGGCCATTAAAAGTGAAAATGAAATTGAAAAAGGTAAATGGGTTGCTATTATTTATACACTACTATCAGACACAGGTGCAGTAATGATAGGTATTTTAGGAAGATATATCTTAACCAAGACAGGTCAAGAGCCAGAAGCGGTTTTAGGTATAGCTGGAGAAAATGTTTTGGCCATGCTACTGAATGAGGTTATGCCCATGTTTATTATAGGGGTATATATTGCCGCTGTATTATCAGCAATTATGTCTACAGTTGATTCATTGCTAGTTGTTGCATCCAGTGCTGTGTCCAGAGATTTTTATCAACAGATAGTCCGCCCCGATATTGATGAAGATTCATTAATGGGCCTTTCAAAGAAAGTGACTCTAATTCTAGCGTTCTTAGCTCTAGTGGTTGCTTTGCTTGTATCAATTTTATCGCCAGATAGAACTGTTTTTTGGTTTATTATTTTTGGCTGGTCCGGTATAGCAGCTACCTTCTGTCCGGTTATTATCCTATCCTTATTTTGGGATGGATATACAGAAAACGGGGCGATTGCATCCATGATAACCGGTTTTCTATGTGTACCTATATTTAAATTTATTATACCTGCCATAGATGGCATTGGGATTTACTTTGATAAACTTGATGTTATGTTGCCATCTGTGTTGTTGGCAGTAATTGCGGGTGTTGCAACAAGTAAAACAATAAAATAATATTTAATTGCAATTCTATCAATCCGAAGTTATTTGTATATGATACTTAAAAAATATACTCCTTTTTTGGTAGTAATAATTCAGTGGGCGATGCTGTCCGATGCAGTTTCACAAACCCATTGGGAAACAGCAATTTATACAGAAGACACTTGGTCCTATTTCATAGGAACATCTGCACCACCCACGAATTGGAATGAACTGGACTTCGATGAAAGTAGCTGGTCCAGCGGTCCGGGAGGCTTTGGCTATGGCGATGAGGATGATAACACCACGATTCCAAATACATTAGCGGTATTTTTTCGCAAATCATTTCAGGTGGATGAATTAGATGAAATTGTATCTGCTGCTATCCATGGAGATTATGATGATGGTTTTGTGGCTTATATAAATGGGGTTGAAATTGCCCGATCTTTCAACATGGGTACCCCAGGGACAACAGTGCCCTATGATCAAACCACAGAGGGCGACCATGAAGCAGTTATGTATCAAGGTGGTGTACCTGATGTATATATTATGGATCACAATGATCTTGAGGGATTGTTACAGGCAGGAGAGAATATTTTTGCTGTTGAAGTACACAATGCTAATTCCACCTCATCAGATATGTCCAGTCTATTCTTTTTATCTTTTGAGCTAACCACAGGTGTATCTTACTATGGCACCACACCAGATTGGTTTTTTGTACCTACTGCATTCACTACATCCCATTTACCTATTGTGATCGTTAACACCAACGGTCAGGATATCCCAAGCGAAAATAAAATAACAGCACATATGGGCATCATAGATAATGGCCCTGGAGAAACGAACCATCTTTCTGATCCTTATAATCACTATGATGGCTTCATTGGCATTGAACTACGTGGCTCATCAACCCTGTGGTTTCCTAAAAAACAGTTTGCCGTTGAGACTAGGGATAGTCTGGGAGAAAATAATAATGTTTCGTTGTTTGGTATGCCGGAGGAGAACGACTGGATCTTTAATGCACCTTATACAGATAAATCACTGATGCGCAATGTGCTGATTTACAAGATGGCTCGGGACGCAGGCCGCTATGCCAGTCGCTCACATTATTTTGAGTTGGTACTGAATGGAGATTATAGGGGTGTATATGTCATGCTTGAAAAGGTAAAGAAGGACAACAACAGGGTGGATATTTCTACAATTAATCCCGATGATGTCAGTGGAGATGACCTTACTGGAGGTTATATAGTTAAAATTGATAAATGGGATGGCGAGAATGTAGCTGGCTGGTATTCTGATCCTCAATTAGAAAATTACAGTGGATTTTATTATCAATATCATTATCCCAAACCCGATGATATTGTACCCGAACAGCAGGAATATATCATTAATTATATGGACAATTTTGAACAGGTCATGATCAGTGAAAATTTCTCGGACTCAACCTCTGGATACGCAAGCATAATCAATTGGTATTCATTCGTGGATTTTTTTATTATGCAGGAAATTACAAAAAATGTTGATGGATATCGGCTTAGTAGCTATCTGTATAAAGATAAAGATAGTAATGATGGCCGGCTTGTCGCTGGTCCTATCTGGGATTTTAACCTTGGTTTTGGAAATGCGGATTATTGTGATGGAGGCTCAACAACTGGCTGGGCAATAGATTTTAATTTGGTATGTCCAGAGGATTCATATCAAATTCCATTTT
>Ga0257107_1000465_pt1 | contig 15378 bp, 10 predicted proteins | sample LP_taG_2_FD_190178 | JGI IMG/M metagenome (GOLD analysis project Ga0257107, IMG submission 190178) | Marine microbial communities from Northeast Subartic Pacific Ocean, Canada - LP_J_2011_P26_500m | ecosystem: Environmental > Aquatic > Marine > Oceanic | place: Canada: Northeast Subartic Pacific...
AGATAATTTAACACTTTACTATACAGGCGAAGTTACAGATCAATTTTTCCAAAGTGAAGTAGATGATGCTAATATGGCAGTATCATTAGGAATGTATTACGATTCTGATAGTCCACAAGTTTGTGATGAATCATGCTACACTGTAATAAAGGGAGCAGAGTTTCACGAAGTATCTTTAGTTTATCATCCCGGATTCCCAATCGCAACCATAGAAGCTTATGAAGCACTACAAAGAAAACAAAGACTTGGCGAATCATTACAACAGGTAAAATTTAATGAGGGTATTACAGATAACTTAACATTTAGAAATTATAACGATCCGTTAAGATGTAATGCTTGTGGGACACAATTTTTCAGTGAAGATCATCTAGCAAAGCATATGAAGAAAACAGGTCATAAAAAAGAGGAAGTCGAACAAGAGAGAGAGGAAACAGATGACATAAAATCTAAAGTCCAACCAGATAGATCATACTTTAGTCAAAGAGGAATGGCAGAATCATTAGAATGTCCTGATTGCGATGTAGAGTTAGCTACTAAAGATAGATTAGAAAGACATCAAGACAAAGCTCATTCCAATCAACCATCTAATACTTGGAAGAAAGATAATACTTGGAATAAATATAGAGATAAACAAATGAAAGAGGAAGATAAGGGAGAAGTGCTTCAAAAAATAGTTGCGACTGGAAATTCATCAAAGAGATTGTTTATGGGACATGAATATCCTGATCTTGATAATATTAACAAAGATGATTTACCAGATGATGTAAAGAAAGCAAAAGAAATTAATGTAATGGCTAACTATGAGGAAGATGCAGATAGGAAAGGTGTATTCCATTGTAAGAGATGTGGTGGTACAATAAATGATATACCCAAAGAAGAAACTGGTCAAGATAAAGGAATGTTAGAATTACATTTGATTGGACATGATCGTGATGATAAGAATCAAAACCAAAGAGGTAATCATAAAGAAAGATATGACGATATGAAAAAATGGTGGGAGAAACCAATAGTAAGTAACGAATACATTGATGGTGGTAGAGTTTGGTGTGATGTATGTGGAGGATCTAAAAGTGATCATATGGAGGGACATGATTTTAAATCATCACAAAATGTTTATGATCCAAGAGTTAAAGAATCAATAGCAAGTGAATATGATATGTCATATTATGGATTCGATCCTAACACTCCAGAAAGTCCATTTTATCCAAGAAAGAATAAGATTGTATGTCCTAAATGTGATAGAGCAGGAGTTGATAGTAGAGATAAATCAACTTGTTCTCTATGTAAGGGATCAGGATTCCTTAAAGATAGGTCGAGGGATTTGATTATGGATGAATCAAAAGCAAAAGCAGTAGAGATGCCAGAAATTCTCTATTCAAATAAACAAGCGGAAAAATTGTTGGAAATTCTTGTAGAAGAATTAGATGAGTTAAGGGCAGAAGAACCTAAAGATTATAGAGCAATAGCAAGAGTTAGAATACTAATAATCAAAGCACGAAACGAATTATATCCTGATGAGGATCCTTATAAATTTTTTAGAGATAGGAAAAACCTGCCACCACTACCAGAACAATTTGAAGATCAAGAATCATGGAACACGAAAGAGGATAAGGATAATGAAACAAGATATGGTCAATGGAGTGGTTCAAAAGATCCACATGACAGCACAGTCTATAATAAAGATGGAGGTTCCAGTGGTTCTGATACACACCCAAGTAACAGAACAGGTGCTATGAGAACTTCAAACTATAAGCATAAACATATTGAAGATAGTCAAAGTGATAATTGGAGTAGAGGAGGTTATGGTGATAGGAGAGAAGGTCAAATAACACACACTTGGCAAATGTTCAGAAACCAATTAAAGCCATTCAATCCAGATGATATGGAAAGAACGTTTTCACTATGGATTAACTTTGCACAGAATCAGGGAATTTCTTATGAGAAAGCAAACCAACTTTGGAAAGATCAAGACATAGAATCAAAGAAAGGAAATATGGTACATAGTTGGGAAGCGTCATGGAAACATTGTAAAAAATGTGATCAGATGAGGAAATTTAGACAATCATATGATCATTCTACTGGAACAAGAGTTTTTGACCATAATCCAGACGGAATAACATCTGGGGATCCATCAGCAACCCTATATAGAATCAACGATGGTGATCCAGATCCACGTTATATGCAATATTGTAAAACTTGTGATACACCAAGCGAGGATAATGTAAGCACAAACTATCCAATAGCAAATGAAGTAATCTTCTGTGATTTTTGTAATAAAACATTTCCTGAAAATAATTGGCAGAAAAAAGCACAACATGAATTAGATGTTCATGGTGGACAACAATCAAAATTGTTTGAGGGTGTAGATGATATAGTATCGCAAGTTAAAAAAGCACAACAGAAAAGAAAGAGAGAAAAATCAACAAGTGATCAACTCATTGATGAATTGACAGGAACAGATGACGTTGGTTTTGATAGGGAGAAAAGTTTTAACTTTTTTAGAGATAGTCCTAATATGCCAGATTGGGTAAAAAATGCAGATTTAACAAAGGCGGTAAGAATAAATCCACCTACAAAAAAGAAATCTAAAAAGAAGAAGCGGTAGCATTATGTTCGATAATATTTCCTTTGCTGATGAAGTAGAGAAAGTTTGGCGATGTAACTTATGCAATATGGAATTAGCAGAAACAGATGATGTAGAACAAAGAAAAAAAAGACATGAGGACTTTCATAAAGATGAATCAGTTGGAAAGTCAGGAGCTAGACAAAGGAATTGGACATTCGGAACAGTTGATTGGACTTTAAAGGATTCAACCACTAAGACAGATTTGTATGAAGCACGTTTTGTTAGCGAACCTGAATGGACAACAAATTTCCAACATGGATATAACGACATTGAATTAAGGAACTATCGTGCAGGTGGAGATTATGATTGGAGTAAGAAAAAAGTGCTAAAAGTTGATGATGACATATTACATAAATTCCTCGAACAAGAGTACGCACTTTATCCAAAAGATGAACCACCAAGATTAGACCACTTAACATTTGCACTTAATCGCCATTTATCAGATAAAAATCATGGTGGTCTATTTCCATCAGATATGACAGTTTATTTTATGGGTGGTAATACATCAATAGAACAATTTGTAAAGACATGGGTTTCTAAAACAAACAAGGTTATTGGAGAAAGTCTAGCAGATGGTTATGAACGATTTGAGAATGATGATGAAATTGAAAAGAAAAAAAGAATGGGAGGTTACTGTGATTGTGGTCCTAATAAAAAATGGACAGCTGGTGATGGAAACACATACACAGGAAGATATTGGTGTAATATTTGTAGAGGTGGTAATCGTACAAGTAATGATGAAGTAGAAATTAAAAAAGAAATACTAAAGGAAATGATAGAGGAGGAAAAGAAAGCAGATGAAGTATCAAAAGCACCTCATCATTCGTGGCATTGTCCAGTTTGTAAAGAGGAATTGCAGAATCAATGGCAATATCATGTGCTATGTGAAGATTGTCGTTTGCCAGATTATTACAGAGGAGATAAGGGTGCGAGATATTATGAAGATGGAAAAGACAAAATTTATCCTACATTACCAAAAGATTCCCACGTTATTGTTGATCTTTCAGAATCCAATCATCCAACTTCATACGTTGATAATTATGACAACTACGAAGATCATAAGATGGGACATTATGTGGATTTAAAAACTTGGGTTGCTCATCAGAAATATTATGAAGATCAAATAAAGTGGTGGAACAAAGGTAATGAAGAATTTAAGGAGGACGAACATCCAAGAGATGAGGACGGAAAATTTACAGATAAAGGTGGTGGTTCTTCAAGTGATACTTCTGATAAGCCAATACCATTACCACCAGATTATACAGCAAATGATCTAAAATGGGAAGACGAATCATCTCCACGTTTGGATAAAGAGTTGGCAAAAAAAATATTTGATAGAATTAAAGATGAATATGAAAAGGAAGAACTAATTGATAATGCTCTTGGTGATTATCCAGAAACTTTGGGTTATGAATCAGATTTGGTTTGGGAGGATTTAACAGATGAAGATCAGAGTAAGATCATAGATCATTATAACGCAGAGGAAGAATTAGAATGGGAATGGAAAATGCAACAGGGCATGAACGTTACTGGTTGGGACTATAAAGGTGGCAAACCAGAAAAGCAATCCGTAAAAACGTTACAAAAATGGGGTCATCAACTGTTTGGTATTGGTCTTAGATTATCTCATGGCAGAAGTTTTGAAAAGACAAAGATCCCAACTTATCCTAAAGAGAAACCTAGAACTGTGGAAGATCACACTAAACAAGTTGAAAAATTAACCGAACAATTTGATAAGAAAAAAATGCACGGATTAGTTAAAGAAGCCTTTACCTATTTGAGTGATAATATTGATGACTTAGAACTCGGAGATATGAAAATGTTCAAGTATGGTTGGCGACAAGGTCAGCAACGACATATAGAACCACTTAAACAAATGATAGAACAAAATGGCGATCCAGATGGCAAGATTCAAAAAATGATAGATGCAAGAGTTCCGACAGAGGAAAAGGAATGGAGAAGATTATACGTTCTTCAAGCAAAGACAGGAAATATTGGAATGGATGATTTTCCCTCAATAAAGGACAGATCAGAACAGGCACTTATCATGGCACAGATTGTAAGCAATAATCCAGAAGTAGAAAAAATATGGAATAAGTCAATGGCAGAAATGGATAGATTAAATCAAGATAATTACGATCTATTCCTTAAAGCACCTGAATTTTATAGAGGGACAACTACCGAAGAATTAGACAATTATCTAAAGTCAGGAAATATGGGTGGAGAAGATAATAAGTATAGTTATGTAAGTGCAACAATGGATAGAACACAGGCATTAGGTAATGCCCAGATGCAAGTAGAGAATAAAGGATTAGAACGAGTTACAATAATCTATGATGGAGATTCAACGAGAGAGGAAGCAGTTCCACTTCAATACAATCCAATGCCAATAGAACATAATTGGAATTTTGGCGATCCGATAGAAAGAGCTGATACTCCTAGTGCATATAATTTCTATGAGGAAAGAGAGATTAGAATGAATGAGAATGTTCCACACCCAAAGATAATTGGACTTAATTTTGGAGGTTTGCATGGTTTAAATCCAGAAGAAGCCGAAAAACGTTTTAATGAACTTGTAGAAAAATATGGATCACTTACAAAGAATATTACTTATGATGAATGGGCTAGTGATATAGAACCGAGAAATATCCATCAAACCCTGACTAAAGTGGGATCTACGAAGAAATAGCCCTAAAAAATACTTAAATGACATTTCGTGGTCAGATTGACATGGGTAGGAAAGCAGATAAGGTTAAAGCTAACCTTAACGAAAACATCAAAGCTCAGTCATTATTATATGAATTTTTAGACGCAAACCCAAAAGGAACAGGAACAGAAGCATTTAATTTTCTGACCAAAAGAAGCATTGGAAATAGAACAGCAATAGAAACCATAAGAAAATATGGACAAGAGGACGACACAACCACTAACAACGCTGTCATTCCACCAACAACAGATGTAGCATCAGTCTTTTCGGAAGACGGTAGATTAAGAAAGTCAGATGTAACAACTATCAAGACAGAAGATTCAACGCTAGATACTGCGAATGTTCAACCATTAGCAGGAGAAGATCTATCAGGACCACCTACGAATGATAGTCCAACACAGGAAGATCCTTTAAATACTAATATAGTGAAAGAAACTAAAAATAAACAGATTATGACTAGCGAAAAAACGCGAAAAGCGAAAGAGCAAGTTGAAAACGAAGATACTGAATTACCAAATGCAAAGATAGCTCAACAACAGGGAGCACCAGAAGCACAAGCTGATGGAAATCATGCAGACGGTGGCAGTGGAAATTGCAACGAAGATTCAGCAACATGGAATCCTAACACAAGAGATTGTGAACCAAAAGATTCAGGCGATATGGGGTTAAATCCACCAGAGGTCGTGAAGCAAGTGGTTGAGGGATCAAGTCCAAATGCTGATATAGCTTCGGAGAAAAGACGAGTTCAAGAATATTACAAGAAATTGGATAGACTTGAAGCAATGCGAAACATGAAGGTAGCAGATGCAAGAATAGGTGCCAAAGAAAAATATCTGAAAGAGAAACGTCTTGACAGATTAATTCGAGAGGCAAAATCTGGAGTTCAAAGAAGAGCACCAGTTGTATCACGACCAGCTATGAAAATTGGAGAAAGTGCAAGAAAAGTTTCAGCAACAGAAGCTGAAGTAGCAGGACCAGTTTCATGGATGAAAAATGTGGCACAGGAAAAAAATGTATCACCAAGTTATGTTTGGCACGTTAATAAGCAGAGAATTTATGATCAAGCAGGAGAACGCTTTGTCAAAGACTTCGATGCAAACGAAAATGCAAAATATATTCCACTAACTGAATCGCAAAAAATAGGTGCGACAGAAACAGTTTCAGGACCAGCTTCAAACGACTTTATGCGAATCATGTCGGAACAAGTATTAGTCTTACCAAACGGTAAAGTGGTAACACCAATTCGTCAGTTCTGTGAAACTAAAGTTTTAGCACCCGGAACCAAAGAAGCATTCTTCTATGACTTCGGAGCAGTAACATTTAGTGCAGTAACAGAAGATGGATCCACACAGGTAGGAGAATCCGCAGTTTCTATACGAAGCAGTGGAGGATCAGCAACACCTCGTGGTACAAAATTGACTATTGGCTACACACAGTTGGAAGAAAGCCCTATCGATATAGTTTCTGCGGCAAACAGATCTTACGCACTAGAATCAGTTAATGACGAAAGTGTAGAAGTTCTATCACGAGCATTCAACGATGACGTTGGAAGTTCAGGTGATTCAAGCAACAGAAAAGATAAAGGTGGCGGTGCAAAGACTAACAGGTGGGTAGATAACGAGGGCTCACAGATCACAGCAGATGCCTCTGGATTAGGAAACTTAACCTTTGCAGGTTTGGTTGCCGCAAAAGGAGTTATCGAGGATGAAGGTCTAGACCCAAGTAACCTAGTTACATATACGACAGGAAAAGCAATAAGAGATTTGATATTCGATCCAGATTTGGATTCCTTCATATCATTCAGCAGACCAGCTATTATTACAGAAGCTACTGTTGAGAGAATTGCAGGAACAAACGTAGTTCGTTCATCAGCACCATCATCAGGTACACAAGCCAATTCATCTAGATCTACAATGTTCGTTCCGAATATTGCATTTGGATTAATTACAGGCAGAGATCTGACAATGGAAGCACAACGAAGAAACGAATTACAAGTAGTATTCTTAACTGGAACACAAAGAATTGCAGGTTTTGTAAAGAACGTAGAAGCAACTTGTAGAATATCTCACTTGTAGAGAGAGCATTGTTATTGGGAGATAACGATCACTTGGATCAAACCAAGTCAAAAATTCCCTTTTTTTATATTTTTAAACTAGCAGAACAGTGATAAGGTATGGCACATTATGCTACGCTGTCAATGGTAAAACAAAGACTTAGAGTTGAAGATACTTCCCTAGACGATGAATTAGAGGGATATATTGATGAAATTGATACTTATGTCAATAGAAAACTTAGAACAACTTTAGGTCATAAAAATGAGTATGGAGATGATATAATATTACCATTAACCACATCAACAATTCCAAAACTTACATATGATCTTAATACCATAGCCAATGACTTAGTGGTAGGAAAATTCAGACATGAAACAACAGCAGATGCAGATCTGTGGAAAAAAGCTGATACCGAATTAGAAGAATATCTTGCAAATGAATTTGGTTGGTCGGAAAGTGGATCATATAGATTGAATCCAAATATAACATTCACTCCTACAAGTGGTATTGCAGGTTCAACTGTAACTGTAAGTGGATCAGAATTTGGAATAAGAAATAAACTGAAAGTTCATTTTAATGGACAGGAAATGGCTACAACACCAGATCCTTTAATCACAGGAGATATAGGCGACTTTTCTTCTACAACATTTACAATTCCAGCAGAAACAAATGCAGGAACCTATGAATTGAAAGTTGTGGGAATTATGCCTGTTGATTGGAAAAAATTCGGATTGAAAACAGGACACGCAAGACATAGATTTAGGGTGGTTTGATTGGTCGAAGTAGAATTGACCGAGGGCGACTATCTACTTCTAGAAAAATGGTTTGGATTATTATTTGGTGGTAGATCAAAAGAAGTGAAAAGTAATCTTGATCCTGACGGAAGTGATAAAATATTATTTCAAAAATTATCTGTAATGCACTTGGCATTAATGGAGGAACAGATGGAGGAAATGGAACTGAATAGAGATGACGATAAGTAATGGCTTCAAAAACTGCTACCCAAATAAAGACAACATTAGAAGCAAAAACATATCCATATAAAATTAGATTTTATACCTTTGAACCCAAATATCCTGTCTATCCTTATATTTCAGTTGTAAAAACTCAACCACAATCTACAACGCAAGAAAATATAACTGACATTACAAAGAGTGAAGCCTTTGAAATAAAACTTCACATAAGATATACGAGATTACAAGCGACAGAGGAAGCTGACCAAACTACTATTGAAAATACAATTCTAAGTGCCATTGAAACCCAAGACTTTGGGACTTCATTTTTATTTATGGAGCAGAAAAGATGGCAAAGAAATACAACCGATAGACCAATCTATGGTAGCGAAAGTGCTATCACAGTAACATTAACCGACAAAGCTTCTACATCAGGATCAGGTATTCTAGGAGCAGAAACAAGTTTTGCAATTTCAGGTGGATCAACGATTAAAATTTTAGGATTAGAACAACAAGAGGGAGCTGGCACAGTTTCACATCATATAGATAGTGGCGAAGTATTTCGAGATATAACAACTTTTGATAGAGGAGTAATAACCATAACCTATGAATCAACTAATGCCTTAGATTCTGAAATTCAAACAATTAGAGAAGCAGGAGATGATAAGAATATAACATTAACAAAAAAGGGAACTGCCAAAAATTTCATAGTCAAATTTGGTAATACATCTAAAAGAGGACAATTTGATAATATTGAGAGAGCAACAACGACTTTGTATGTTCAGGGAGTGTGGACTTAAAAAAATGCTTAATTATCATATAGAGGATTATTAGTCATGGCAGTAATCAACGAACAAGAACTAAGGACTTCAACTTTTAAAGGATTTGTTCAGTTTCAGGATCCAGCAGGATCTACATATTATAGAATGAAAGAAAGACAAAATTTTGGAATAACACTTAATTTTTCTTATTCAGAACATTATTCAGATTCAGGTCAAAAGGCTTTTGATCCAAGTGGATATAATCATTCCTTTAACATGACATTAAAGGTAACTTCTGACATGATTGATGATGCTAATCCACCAACTGATAAGAAAACAATATCATATTGGATTTACAAAGCAGTTCAGAACGATCCATTAGATATTACATTTGTAGGAAAGATGATTGCATTAAACGCACCTGATGGAGAAACCAATGAGCATAGACTTTGGTATAAGTTTAAAGGCAGAATTACACAATTTGGTACTGGTTGGAGTGGAACAGGTGGAAGTCAAGATTGGGTTATGAGTGGCGACATATTAGAGATTAACACCATTGAAAGATCTAGCAGTGATACCGAACCAACAGCTACAACGAATTGGTTTCCTTAGCCAGAGTTAAAATAACTGACTTAATGAGTGCAGTTCAATTAAGAAGATTAGGAATAGCACAGATCCGATTACAGTATGTGGACTTTATCAAAGAAAGATTGCGAATAAGATCGAGAATGTTAATCCAAAGTCCGTTAAGGGCAAAAATGAGAGCTCATAATTTCTCAAATAAAATAATTATGAATACATACATAGCAGATGTTCGACTTATAGGGTTAAGAAAATTTAGGGTTGTCGTAAGATCAGAATATATCGTAGATGGTTTTGATGTCGGTCTTGCGAGAGAGAAAGGAACAAGAGATCACTGGATATTCCCTGTTCATGCTAAAGCACTACATTGGCAGGGTAGGGGTAGAAATGTAAGTTCAGGCAGATATGAACGCCAAGATAAGTTTTCAAAGGGACATGAAGTTTCAGGTATGCCAAGATTGATGCTTATACGCAATACATTGAACGAACAAAGCCCAAAAGTTAGGAGAGCTGTGAAAAATGACCTTAAATTATGGATGGCTAAAATACTTGCTTAAAAATATTTAAACACTTCAAACGACTTTATTAAACATGGTTGATGAGGAAGAAGATCTAGATATTATAGCCGAGAGAGAACTGGAAGATTTAGAGATTAAAGCTGAAAAGGCAGAAGAAGTAGCCCTAAGGATCGTAAATGCTAAACAAGTTATAGATGATGGAGCAGATGAAATTGAGGGTGCTATGCCGAGAGGTTGGGGATCAAGTGGAGGAGCACCAATCGGTGGAGGATCAGAAGGGAAATTATTAGGATTTAAAAAAGCTAAACAGATTGGTGGTGGCGTATCACGAGGTGGAGATTCAAGAAGTAGAACACCAGCTTCTAGGGAATCATGGACAGAAAAACAAAAAGAGATAGAAGAAAGAATTGCCGAATTAGAACAGTTTAGACAACAGAACGAGCAAATGGATTTAGGTCAAGAGGGTGGAATAGCAGAAGGTGAAGATAAAGACAAAGTTCAAAACTTGAAAATAAAAGATTTGGAAGATAAATTAAAACAAATACAAAGCACAGCAAACAAAATTCAAGGTAAATCACAACAGATGATGCAAATATTTGGAAAGGGTGGTAAAGGCGTACCGAATATGCTGACCAAAGGAATACAAGGAAAACTTTTAGGTATCATAGGAAAACTTGGAGGTCCTTGGGGAATGATTATAGCATTTTTGATAGAGTTTGCGATTACATATATCACAATGATGTTTAATTTTGTTAAAGATGAAATTGAAGGTATGTTTAAACCCGGAGGACCATATGATGTTAGAAAATTAGTTAGAGATGAAGCAAGACAATATCAAGATTTGGAAAACTTAATGAAGATAAAACATGGAGAAGTTTTTTTCACATCAAACACAAGTGAAGTTCTTAGACAGGGAACACCTACTGGAACTACATATATGCAAGAGATGGGAGAATCCATGCAACGATTCATAAAGACACATGATACGGATAATGGTACACCATAATGGCTAATGCACATTTATTTTTCCGAACAATAGGCACTCCGAAAAGTGATACAGATTATGATACTTCAACAAAATTATTGAATAGTCCAGTTGCTATGAATGGAACAGCGAATGGTTTGGGATATTCACTTTCAGTTGCTAAACAAGTATTAGCTTTTGATATTTCTGATTACATATTAGAAAGTATTGGAGAGAGTTATTCTAATAACATAATAGATCTTCCTGTTCCTACAAGTGATGGCACAAGAAAAATAAATAAACAAGAAAATGGATTGCGATCTAAATCCCTTACAATAAAAGGAATATTCAGAAATGCTTCAGGTTCCGATATAGAAAAGTTAGAACGAATGAGGCAGATCCCACAGGTAGATGCAACTCATAAATTTGGCGTGATAGGATTTTATAGTCCTAATGCAACTAGATTTTCACTTGATCCAGATGGAGATGCAGGTTATACAATAACAGATACAGCTATAGGATTTGTAAGTGGTTCACAAAAGAAGTATGATTTTCAGGTAACTTTAAGTTTTGGTGGAACGGTTGCATCAATAGGTAGTTAAATTGGTTTATTATACTGACAGTATATTCTTGCTGGATAGAATGAGTGGAACAAATTCCAACATAAATAGAACTCCTGCAAGTGAATTGACATCAGCAATGACAGGCACTACTATTGGTGATATGAAACCTTGGAGGATAAGACTTGAATTAACTCATCATGGAATAAGCGAATTTAATCGAGGGACTTTAATTTTACGAATGGATGAAAATAAAACTTTTATCAATACAGGTCCCATTCTCACAGATGCAGATGCAAAAAATAAATACATAATTGAATGTAAAATTTCTCAAACCATAGGTGGTTCAAACGTTGATGGAAAGACTTTTCAGTTTCAGATAAAAGGTTGTTCAATAGATGTAGATAAACATAAGGGATCAATCATAATGTTAGAATTAGTAGAGATACAAGTTAGACTATCAGAATCAATTACTTCAAAAAGACATATGTTTATCACGCCAACTAATGAATTTAGTAGAAGATTATTGGACTTTAATTGGTTTCAAAATTCAAAGTATGAAGCTGGTTCGCCAAATGTAAATATGATTTTTTCAGCGTGTGGCGAAGATGAATTTTCCGATTGCACAGGAGATAAAAAATTAGCGTTACCTAAAACAGATAACCTTAAACAAAATTATACTCCTGTCGGATTAGAAACCTTTCACGAATTGTTGATAGATTGTGTAAAGCGATTATCCAATGAAGAAACAGTTGGTGGTATATTCACAGATTTTTATTTTGACTTTGATCCTGTTACCGATGCAACGAATACAATGAAAATTTTCGCAGAAGAATTTGGCGGAGTAGATAGTGGGATAACATTAGATCCAAAAGCCATTGATACAATAGATGCGACAAAATCACAACAAGCATCAATCAACCACGTTAAATTCAAGAATCATGTATTGGTAAGAGGAAACAAAAGTTCTGGAACACTTCCTATGGAAGAATGTAGATACACTTCAATCTTGGAACACGCAATGCTACGACCTACTTGGGATCCTGCGACAGCTTACATTAAAGATCATCAAGTGAAAGTTGTAACTACATTTACAGGAACATCTATTACAGATTGGATAGCGAGAGAGCAATCGGTTGTAAGATATTACAAGTGCATACAAGATAGATCGGCTACTTCTACTACACCTGATCAAGACACAAGTTATTGGCAAGAAGATTTTGTAAATATAACTCCCTTTGATAAATATGGTAGATATGATCTAGACGATGTAGTATATTTCAAAGTTGGAAGCACAGTAAAATTTTATCGAGCAGAAAGAAGTATCGATACAATATCATTAAAGACATTAAGAAAGGTCAATCCTATTGATCCAGATACTTTAGAACCTACTGACAGTATAAGTTATTGGGAAGATCTTACAACAGGTGGTAGCCCAAAAATATCTAGTCGTTCTACAACAAATTTCGAGGACTTTGAAAGTCCTAACCCTTGGACTATCGATATTTTTGATTGGGAAAAAAATCTAGCTGGTCTTGAAACTGGAACACTTCCAGAAGATCAAGCTGATTTTGTAGGATTCGCACAAGATTGGAATATAGCGAGGGCAGTTCATGGCAAAGAAGATTATACAGATAGTTTTAATCAGATAACAGCAAAGGTAGTTCGCAAAATGCACGTTAATAATCCTACCGAATTAAATACAAGAGAAATTTTTGATGGTCAAAGAGTTGTTGTTGGGCTTGTACCAGCTGGTGATTTTTTACCATCGTCAAATAGAAGTAAAGTTGCAGAATATGTAAAGGAACCGAATGAAGGTAGTGCAGGTTGGCGTTTCTCTAAAGTGCCAGAACATGGAGATACTGTATTGGATATGGGTAGTGGTAGGATATGGCGTTATAATACAGGTATATCTAATTGGGAAATTATATGGAATATACAGGGAACAGGAGAAACACCACTTGTTCCAGAAAATAAAAACGTTCCATTCCATTTGGTTTGGGATATTTACAAAGGTCCTGATGCTTCTGGAATGCCTAATCAAGCGATAGAGTTTAGATATTGTTGGAAAAGAACGGAGGGAAGTATTGGTGGTGGCGATTTAAAAATTTATGGTGCTAATAGTAGAGGTTGTTGGATAAATCAATGGTTTCCATTTCCGAGAATTGATTCTACAAATGGAAATTTAGGATATCAATATGGTGGTAATGGTACTACAAGTGATACAAAATTTTGTATGTTATCATCATTTAATGATAAGACCGATAGGACAGGAAATGTGGCAGGGTGGAATAATGGAAGGGATTCAGAGGATATGGGAAATATTAGTGGCTTGGAAATGTTTGTTAAAGTTGGATTTTGGAATGCGTCAGTAGGAGAGGATCTAGATTCAAGTGGAACATGGAATAATGCAGGTACAGGTGGTAGTCCATATACAGGTCATCTAAAAGACTTGGAGTTCAATCCTTTCAGTGCTTCGGGTCCTACTATAACAAGAACAGTTACAGGAGATAACATGGGTAATATTAAAATGGTATTTTGGTGTATTGATAAGTTTGATAGGATTTGGAATTATAGATTCCAGATTCCACGCAACAATGAATTTCATAGATTAGTAATTCCCTTTGGTCATATGGCAAGTGGTGGATCAAGAAATTTGTATTTTGGTAAATGGTCTAGACTACCAATATTTTTGGGATATGTTATAACTGGTCTTGACTTTACTCTGAAAGAGAGAGAACATACAGGTGCAGGTTTTGATTGGAGATTTGTAAAAGGTTGGGGACTTCAAACCGAGATGGGATATAATATGAGTTTAGGAGATTATAATGGTGGAACAGTAATGTATCAAGAAGCATTTACACAGCAAGTAACTCATTCAGTTCTTTCTGTAAAGAATGCAATAGTAGATGGATTGATTGTTCTTGGTAATGGTGTTATGTGGGGTGTTGAACAGTTGTTTGGTAGTGGTAATCCTAATCCACCTGCAAATCAGAAACCTATGGTATTCAACCATGAGAATACTATAATTGATTGGAGTACGATAGCAATATCTAATTTACACTTTAAGAAAGAATTGATTGTAAGTTCGGATGATACTTCTGTCGGTGGAGCAAGAACAGTTATTGCAAATAAGAGTGATGAGTTTGATTATATCAATGCGAAACTTCATGCAAAGGCAAAAAGAGCAAGAGCATCATTCTATCCTCAAACATGGAACATGACAACGAATGGAGATGTAAGAATGAGGTTTGGTCATAAATTCAAAATAAAGGGAGATAGAGTTCCGAATAAAGATACAGGTCAAGATTTTATCACAATGGTTTGTAAAAGAGTTGTTCATACAATAGACCATGAGGGTTATACAATGCAGGTAATCGGACAAAAGAAGTTCGAAACAACAGGTGATTAGAATGTCTTATGATTTACCGACAGGAGATGAAGCAATAAAAGAATTAAAGAGAGAATTAGAAATACTTAGGGAATCAGTTCCAGTAAATACTTTCTTTCTTGGTCAAGAACAAGGGCATACAGCATTAGGAGGACTTTCTGATGTAGGAGGAAAAATAGGAGGAATTACTTCATATCATCCACAGATAGAAACGTTGGGCGAGGGAACAAATATCGGTACAAATGACATACAAGTATCATCA
>Ga0257107_1000471_pt1 | contig 15280 bp, 9 predicted proteins | sample LP_taG_2_FD_190178 | JGI IMG/M metagenome (GOLD analysis project Ga0257107, IMG submission 190178) | Marine microbial communities from Northeast Subartic Pacific Ocean, Canada - LP_J_2011_P26_500m | ecosystem: Environmental > Aquatic > Marine > Oceanic | place: Canada: Northeast Subartic Pacific...
TATCTAAAATATAAAAATACTTGATCAGTAAAATTTTATAATATTTCTTTGCTGTTATGAGATAATTACCATTAATATAAATATATATATTATTATAGTGTCTTAATTATTGTAAATAAAGTATTCTTTCTATCATTTCTATCATTTCTATCATTTTCTATATTTTAACGAAATTATAAGAATATATTGAGTGATTACTATTTTTTACCTTCTGTGAGATCTACCATACAATAAAGAAGATTATCTAATTAAATATATATATTTATAGGTCATTATAATAGTGATCTAATGTTCATTAACTACCTGTATATATTATATATATATAATATAATTAATTATTATAAATATTAATATATTTTCATAGTGTTATCAATATTTATTCCCCATTCATGTGTCCCCCTGCACATTCATAGTATCAAGCCCAACTGATGATGATAATATTCTCTGGTATATTGACCCTGTCCCAGTATGACAAATTACCTTGTAAGTTTTTGTTTTAGCCAACTTGTCTATGAGGTATTTTAGGTTCTCTACCTGAACATGTGCAGAATTTTCCATCCATTTAATTTCTATTACCCGCGGCTCTTTCACATCAAAGATAATTAAATTGTTTCTCGTTTTTAGCTCATTATAAAAAATATTTATATCTATTATTTAACTTATAAATCATATACAATTAATAGAATACGAATCACTATCTGTTATAATGCCTTTTATGTTATTATCTTTACACCACTGTATTCCACTAGTGCTGTTAACCGTCCATACTGAAATTTCAATATTGTGATCAATAGAAAGTTGAATCAATTCATCATCAACCATGTCGGCACGAGGGTGTAAGTAATTCGGGTGTATCCAGTGTGTGAACCATAAATATTTTCTTTTTTCTATTAAAAACCCCGTTTTAACAAATGGATATAGCAACTTTATTATCCCCATTACAAATGGATTAAACGAAGAAACAACATATTGCTCAATATTTTCTTCTTTAATTAGAGCCATCAAGGGCCTTATCACAGAAAAATCAAATAGGGTAAATGTTTTTATTTCAAAATTGTAACCAACAGTATTCGGTAAAGATCGAACGATATTTTTCAACAAGGGCAATTCCTTTGTATTACTTGGATGGGTATATATACCTGTTCTTAAATAATCTAGTGCTGTGCTATCTGTCTCATTAATCCACCCCTTGCCATTTGTTTCTCTCTCAAGATCAAAATTATGTGAACAAACAATAATGCCATCTTTTGTCATTACAAGGTCTAGTTCAATCCAATTAAATCCTATTTTTATCGCATCCTCAAATGATTCGAGTGTGTTTTCTGGCGCATTATATGTTTGTCCCCTATGCGCCATGAAAACATTTGTTTCCTTCTCAAATAGTGATTCTTCGGTGATTTTCCAATAAAATCGATGCCTAACCAACACAAAAATAAAAGAAACAAAAAGAAACAACTCAATCATTACTCAGGATAAAACTCTAGGTGTCTGAACTTCATACTTGATCTTATATGTTTTTCATCGAACCAGGTGGTTCTATATTTCCCTCTATGATATAAATCAGCCTGGTCTTTATAGTGGCGACTATTGGACAACCCCGATTGACCTGTAGGTAAAATAAATTGTGTTTCGTTCAAATTATCAAAATCCACTATCCTTCTCATGGAAGCGCCTGACGTTTGAAAGTATGGATTGTTTATAGAGTAACCCCCTGCATTTGGCGTCTTATCCGAACCTCCTGAACGATAAGGGCCCACATTCAGATCAAACAGCCAGTCTAATATTTTCATACTGGATAAAGTGTGGCGGTGTGTAACCGTATGTGCGTCTCCCCATTTCCAGTTTGTCCAGTTTGATCCATACATTTGTTCAACTTCATTACACCCATCTTTTATTGATTTATATAATACTTCATTAAATGATTCAATTTTATTTTTTGTGGTAATGTCGTCTATCCAAGAAGATTTTCCATTAATAAACAACTGGCGTAATCTTCTGTCTATGAGATACTTTAACCCTACATACGCATCAAGATAATTTTGACCTAAAAGAGATAATTCATCACCATAAATATTGGTCACAAGATTTCTCATAATTGCATGGAAAATTAAAGCTGCTTCGGAATCAACATGTTCGACTCCGTCCCATTCATTTAAAAACATAAAAGACCGTTTTAATCTGCCGGTCTCCTTACCCGTTTCCAGGTCCAAGATATAGGGAAGTATCTCTTTTGCAAACTCAGATGTGTAATCCCGTTGAATAGACTTCATATCATCAATTGTCATTTCATTTAAATTATCAAGTCGTTTCTTTATCAAAGCTGCACGGCTTGGGTCTGCCCATAATCCGCTTATATAATAAGGAAAGTCATTGCCTATCGTTTTATTGTTTGCTGTTGAAATAAAACCCTTATCAGGATTATATAAAAACGGCATATCATCAAATGGAACCTTCCCTTTCCAATCAAAAGCGGGGTCATCACCGGGGCGGGGTATCATACTGAACCCCTCCCTTCTTATGGGTACATATACCGCGGGACGCCAGCCAATATTTCCATTTATATCAGCATACACAATATTTTGACCGGGGACGCCAAACAGTTTTACACCATCAGTAAAATCATCCCAGTTCATCATTGTGGTTAATTTAACCCAGGCATCCATTTCGGTCGTAACCCAATGACCGGTCCAAGCCATAGACATGGCTATGTCTCTATCCTTCAGCAGGAAGTGAATGTCGCTAATTATTGGCCCGTGATGGGTTAAGCGTATTACAACTGTCGTATCCTTTCCATTTTTTAAAGGTATGGTTTCTTCAATCACTTCAATATCTTTCCATTTGTCTCCATGTTTATATTGATTTGAATTTTTTGGATTTATTGTTTCAATAAAAAAGTCGACGTCGTCTACCATGCTGTTTGTAAAACCCCAGGCGGTATTCTCATTTTGTCCAATGACCGGCAGTGGTATCCCTGCAATACATACACCGGAAACATTAAATCGACCACCTTTTAAATGTATTTCAAACCATCTCGGGGGCTGGCTGAATGCCAAATGTGGGTCATTTGCTAGCATGGGTTTCCCCGACATGGTTTTTGTCCCTGAGACAACCCAATTATTTGATCCTATATCTGCCGTGTGATCTCCAAAGATGTCTCTTAGAGAAAACTCCTGTGTTATTATTTCATCAAAGACCGGTTTAAGATTTATTAATGAAGAACCTGCAATGGTGGGCATATCTCCTTTATAATCAGGAATAAGTTCGGCTAGTTTTTTCTTACCAAAATAGGCTTTAACCGCTCCAAAAATAATTTCGGGCTGCCATGAGCCCTGCATTTCATGGGCCATCATCCGTGCATATCCCGCAACAATGGCTGGGTCCCAATACGGTGGATCTATTCTTAGAACTTTAAATTCTAGTGGTGGATCCTTTTTTATTTCATCAATTCTATAATTGATTCCTTTGCAGAAAGAGTCAAATATTTTTTTATTTTTTGGATTCATACTATCGACTATTTTTTTTGCAGTGTGATGTATTCTCCAGGTTCTTAGATAAATATCTGTACTAAGATAATCGTCTCCAAGAGCAGATGCCAATTCACCTCGAACCGCCAGTGCTACCATTGAGAGCTGGAATAATCTTTCCCGAGCTGCCAGGTACCCTGCTGTAAAAAATAAATCATCTTCGTTCTGTGCAAACACATGGGGAACACCAAACGGATCAGTGTATACATCAACCGTATTTTTTAAGTTTGGTAATCTTTTTTTTCCTTCATATTGTGGGAGGGGGTGGTCCAGCCATCTATAAAATGAGAAAAGTATTATCCCCAGGGTGCAAAATATCGTGGTCGTTATCTTTGTTTTTTGATTCATTTATGATTCTATGATTTAGTTCTTAATGTTTTGGTGATATAGTAGCCACCTATCTGGATCTAGTGTTAGTTCAGAATTTGCTGGTATTGCAATTCGATTTGGGGAGTTGGTTAAATCTAATCTTCTTTCTCGTTTTCCATCAAATGAATTGAATGTTATTTCTAGGGGCATTTTAAATCCGTCATTTTCCCACCATAGATCAATGAATTTTTTATCTTTTATTACTTCTGTAGCAATGTTCAATGTTGGAAGCTCATGGCTGTAGAGATATTGCTGGAAAAACCACTGTATATTGGTTCCGATGTTTTCATGAATAAGTGAAATAAACTCTTTTGTTGATGTCTGATTATGGGGCAGCTCTTTAGGCATATGAATAAATTCTTTCAAGGTTTCTTTCAGCGTCAGATCTCCAATTAGATAGCGGAGCATATGCAATATGTGAGCTCCTTTATAATAGACATCGTTTCCAGACTCCAGTCCGGTGGTACTATTCCGTTCTGGCACTACTGGGAATTTATTCTTGATATTTTTCTTATAGCGTTCATCTATAAAATTTCGCGATGATTCGATCCCAAATTTTTCTTCGATAAACATTGCTTCAGCATAGGTGTCAAATCCTTCGTGAATCCAAAAGTCAGACCAATCCGCTACGCTTAAATAATTACCCCACCATTCATGTCCCATTTCGTGGAACATGAGAAAATCATATCCCCGTGTTGTTTTTTTATATTCGTTCCCATAAGCATTAATCGTTTGATGCTCCATGCCCCAATAAGGTGTATGAACCAACCCAAATTTTTCATCCATCCAGGGGTATTGCCCAAAATTTCTTGCATAGAAATTCAGGTAGTTTTCTGCATCATTTAATAGGGCAACTGCTCCGTCCCGGGCTTCTGGAAGAACATAAAAAATCAGTGGAAGGGGTTCGTCTAATATATAGCCCGTCTTTTCAATTATTTCAAAGTATCCGATCGTGAAGTTCACATTGTATGTGCTAATAGGATATTCGGTTCTCCATCTCCATGTGGTCCATTTATCACCCTGGGAATCGATCGATTGCAATAAACCATTTGCCGCCACCATCAATGGCTCCGGTACCGTAATGCTCAGGTCAACTCCATTTGGTTTATCGCTGGGATGCTCCTTACAAGGAAACCAGATGTAAGCCCCATTTGCCTGACAGGATACACCTATCCAATGATGCCCGTCCTTGCTTTTTTCCCAGATAAACCCGCCATCCCATGGGGGCCGTTTTGCCACGGGTGGTTTTCCACCATACTTGATTTCTAAATAGTGTGGTGTGAAAAGGTCAAGCCCGGGATTATCAATCATAATTTTATTATCTTTGTGATCAAATGCCAGATTCATACCGTTTACAGACGTTCCAGAAACTGTATAGCCATCCATGAGATCAATTTCCAGTTCTTCTGTTTTATTGAACAGCTTAAATGTAATTATAACTCTGCCGGAAATGGTTTGTCGATATGGGTCAACCCTTAACTTAAGATTATAATGCGTAACATCCATTGCTGACTGGTTTTTTGAAAGTTGGCCGCCGCTGGTTAAATCAAGACTAAAACAGATAGAAAGAAGCAATAGGAAGGGTGTGATGCCTATTTTTCTCATTGTTTTAAAACTCTATACTGGTATTGATAAATACCTTTTTTATCATTCACTGTTACAAGATCCTGGAAAACTAACCTCATCTCTTCTGGGGTTCCATCAAACAGGGGAACGCCTTCTCCAAAAATATAGGGGTGTGGTGTTACATATATATGGGTGATGTGTGGAGCAAATCTGAAATAGGTTTTTCCGCCACCAATTACGAAACATCGTTCTTCTTTAATGGAAGATAGGGTGGCTTTTGGATCTTCATTGCGGTGAACTACAATAGTCTTGCGCCCTTTTAGTTCGGCGGATAGGGTAGAATATGTATTGGATCCCATGATAATGGGTGATCCTATGGTTTGTTCTTTAAATAAATGAAGGTCTTCTGACCAGGATGTTACTTCTAGGTTGTGCCTTGCAATATATCCGTCAACCGTGACTGCTGCTATAAGAATAACATCAGAGGGCATTGTCTTTTATTCGTAAACCCTCGATGCTTTCCAGGTGTCTAGATTTCTGAAGGAACTTTTTACCTTAGTAATGTTATCGTGGTTTTCTGCAAATGTAAGAACATTTACCATTCTTCTTGATTTGGGAGATACGGTGCTATCAAGAAGATTGGCAACTGTTTCTTTATCTATGGTACTCAAAGATTCAATAGTATCTTGATCTCGCAAATAGTCAGCATCATGTTCAAAAATATATGTTTTTAACTTCCTTGCTCTTTCTGCTATGCTCATGGGTGTCTTTTCAAGCTCTTCTATTACTGAATCTACCAGTTGCTGAAATGTCTCCGAATCCATGCTATTTAAAATTTCAGCAGATGACATAATAAATTCATCTGCGCGCCGGTTTAGCTCATCTGCAGGATATACTCCAGATTGAATCAAAAAGTTTAAGTAGTGCGTTTCATCCAGGTTGTTTGTATAAGATCCTACTATATAACCCAGTTGCTGGTTGGTCCTCATCTCAGTGAAAAATGGTTGTTGTACTGCTTTATCAATAATTTTTGATACCGCTCGAATTTGTGGCGAATCTTCGCCCAATACATACTGACGGAAAAAGCATGAATTATTTACTAGAAGATTATCTGTATATTGAATTATTTCTGGTTCATCTAGCTGTAGATATTTTAAATCAAAGGCTTCTTCTCTATGAATACCTTTTGTTTTAGTCTTTTCTCTAAAAATCCGGGCTGTTTTTTCAGCATCGGTTTTCTCAAAATCTCCATAGACCATGGCTTCGGTATAAGTCTTTTCATATAAAGATTTACTATAGTCCTTGATGCCGTTCAGGGATGCAGATTCGGCAACGGGCAGTGATTCTTCCCAAGTATACTTAACGTGATATAAAATATCTGGGGCTTTTTCTCTGGTTTGTTGGTGTGCGTCTGACAAAGCAAAATTTTTGTAGTCGCGCACCACCTTATCCTTGATCGCTAAAAACTTGTTTTCGGTAATTGAAAAATCAACCATGTGATCAAGCAAAAGCTCAAACAGTGCCATAGAAGATTCCTTATAGCCATTTACATCTATGTATATCCCCTCATATCCTTCTCTTATTGAATAATTCAAACCTGCTTGTTTCGCCGGATAGCTGAGCTCGTTTAAGGACTCGTTTACACAAGCAACATACAGTCTAGAGTAAACTTTGTGTTTAACACTCATGGTTTCTTTGGGGAAAAGAATCTTAAAACCAATAACCCCCTTAGGTCTAAGAAACTCATGATCTTTTCCAAAATATAATTTTACTCCATTTTCATTGTAGACCACTTCGGGGAATACATTTTCAGCTAGTTCTCGATTGGGTACAGATGCTGTTTTTGGAATAAAGGGGTTCTTTTTAGGAATGATAAATTCTTCTCTATTAGATGACGTAAAAAGTTCATTATAGAATATCTCATCTTCATTATATGAATAATCAATTTGAAAATAATGTTCTTTTTGATCTGTGAAGACCCCTTTAGCTATCAATAAAATCAGCATATTATCAGTTGTTATGTTGGACAATAAATTTTCATAGCTGTTAGGAGAATTATCACTGTAGATATAATTGATCCTTCCAGCATCTTCAAGTGGATACATCATCGTTTCGTTTGCCAGTTGGGTGGCCCTCCACATGCCTTCCCCTTTACTAGAATAGATCTCATCAAGATTTGACATGGATTTCAGTTCAGTGAAAACATGTTTTTGGTGACCATTATTTTTCATTAAATGAATATAGTCTGTTGTGGCCCTTACAACATCTTTATATTCTTTAAGCCCTTTTTCAGTTAGGCCAATTCTAATAGATGCGTATCCATATTCTTTTGTCTCTGGTCTGGCTCCTGCAGATAGTGATAACGCCCAGCCTTTATTTTTTAAATAAGACAGGAGGCTACCTTTTCCTTCGTGGCCCAGTATAAACCCAAATTGTCGCCCAGGCTTACTTTGATACATGTTTCTGGTGCTGGGTAGAGAAAATGTGATTTGCATATCTCTGAGATCTTTGACCGGCTCTATTTGCGCAACCCTGACTGTTTCTTTTTTATCAAAAACAATTGGATCATGATTGTTTCTTTTCAGATTGAAATTTTTGACACTTGAAAAGTGTTCTCTTGCCCAGCCTTCCATTTCATCCAGTGTGTGTGTACTCAGTAAAGCAAGGCCCATTCTGTTTGCACTATAATGTTTTGTATAAAAATCAATGAGCTCATTCCTATCAACATCTCCTAAAGTTTCCAAGTTTCCGATGTTAAACTTTCTTTGTGGGTGGCCCTCTTTAGCAAATTGGCTTGAAATTCTAAATTGTCTCCATCCGTCATTCATGATGTTTTTTTGATACTCAGAATTCACAGCGTTTACTTCACGGGCTGTATACTCATCTGTAAACAAGGGGCTTATAAAAAACTGCGCAAAACGATCAAGGGCTCCTTCGTATCCATCTGGGAGCACCTGAAACTGGTAATTAGTATGATCACCGGCCGTGTATGCGTTTGAGTATCCGCCATAGGTCTTTAAATAGGTGCTGTATTCATCAACGTCGGGGTACTTTTCCGTTCCAAGAAACAGCATATGCTCTAAAAAGTGTGCTAAGCCTTCCCTTGCATCTGGGTCTTGCAGGGACCCTACTTCAACCGACATAGATGCGGCGGAGACATTAAACTTTGGATCTGATAAAAGATAGACACGGATGTCGTTTTCCAGAACCAGGGTGCGTACTTCAGATTTATCAAGAGGGTGTTTCATAATTTCATCTTCAGATGTACAGTTTATGGCCACCAACGATAATATAAGTATGGTTTTTTTCAATAGGGTGTTCCTTCATGTTGTAATTATGTATCTAGCGCCTTATCAATGCTATAACTGAGATATTTACGGTGGGATTTGGTTGCATCATCCACGCCGCTTACTCTAGAAACATATTTTTTTATTTTATGCAAGTTTTCAAATGCTGCTGATACTGAGATATGATCATACTTTACTTTCCCTTTATTCAACACTATTTGAATCACCCGCTTTGTGTATTCAGCCTGCAGGTTTCTTCTCATTGAATTTACGTTCGATCCTGCGTCTGAAGAAAAACAGGCGGTAGTCAAATCTTCCATCATCTCATTAAGGCTATAATTATTACCATATAATTCTGTGTCTGATATTCTTTTTAGAACATTTATATGTAAAAGGTGATTTAAAATATCATTCTGGGCATTAAGAAACATATCCAAAATTTTTGGGTCCCGGGTTCCGCTCCACCCCCTACGTTCCCACTGTAGATGAGTAAAGATATCCTCTGGAATTTCATAGGCATCTGGTGAAAACACATAATTGCCCAAGAGCGTCATGGCCCATTTTTGCCGGTCTTTAGGAACAGATATGAATGGTTTCTCCCGGCCTTCTTGGCCTACCATAGAGCGGTCCATATATACACCGCCAATATATCGGGATATGACCCGGGCAGAGTTTCCATATTCCCGATTAAGGATTAAAAAAGCATCGGTAAATCCATGATAGGATTGTCCCTTTTTCTCAAACTTCTTTTTCAATCCTGGGTACAAAGATCTTATTATGTCCATTCTTTGTTGGGCATAAGCCACCGGGTCATCGCTCATATCAGCAACCATGATCCTTGGGTCAATTCCTTTCCCGGAAGAACGCATATCATCAGCATCGTTTCCATATCCATATTCGTTTTTAGTAGATTTTTTTAGAAGGGTATTTACCCTTTCTTTTTCATCTTCCGGGTTGTCCATTGATGGGGTATACCCAAACTCAATGGCCCAAATATCATAGGGTCCCGGGAGAGTAGAATAAAATTGTCCATGGTGTAAGGGATCGGTTCCTACGTTGGCTGTGGTGTAATCCATAACTGAAGATGTCAAGCCCACTGGTTCAGTAATATGACGATCATGTATATTTTTAAAGGTGTGAAGATTGCTGGCATAAAAATTATGGCTTAGCCCAAGGGTGTGCCCTACTTCATGCAGGGTAAGTTTTACGAGGCTCTCATATATAATACGGTGCTGTTCCAGTTGTGAATAATCATCAATTGAGTTTATAGTCATTATCCCAAAAAGATTTCCCTGCTGCAAAAAGAACCCGTCTTGGCAGATCGTATTGGGGTCTATCTCATTATCAGAGTTGAAGGTATCATAGATCTGTTCGTATTTAACTCTGTTGGTAAAATAAACATATTCTAGCATGATATCAGAGCCCAGGATTTGCCCGGTTCTGGGATTAACAAAGCTGGGGCCGTAGCCGCCAAAAGGCGGGTTCGGGGAAGATGTCCAGCGAAGAACATTATAGCGAATATCACCCGCATCCCAATCTGCATCATCAGGTTGGACCTGAACGTCTACTGCATTAATTAAGCCTGCTTTTTCAAATGCTTTGTTCCACGCCAATACCCCTTCTTTAATTGCGTCTCTAAATTCATGGGGTGTTGTGTTTTCAATCCACCATACAATGGGTTCTTTTACTTCAGATCTGGCCTGGCCCGGGTTCTTTTTTTCCAAGTGCCAGCGGTGTATCAGGTCTCGGTATGGTGTGGGATCATCGGGGGATGTCATGTCTGTTACCTGTGTTACAAAGTATCCAACGCGAGGATCTTCGTACCGTGGATGGTAGTTGTTTTCAGGCATCTGAATAAAACTATGCTGAATGCTTACATTTACAGATCTTGGATCGGTTAATCCGCTATCTGAGCCCCAGTTTGTAGGCGTTGGATTGGTGTATACATACTGTACAACCAAGTCTGTATTCTCTGGATAATTTTTAATATCAGCATACTTTGTTCTCTCTTTAGCAAGCCTGCCTATCTTGAATGGGTTTTTGTTGGGGCTGCCGGGGACAAGTCCCCGGGTGATCTGGTGCAGTGCTTCGGTGAGAAAAACATTGTCAACACCGATCAGCATATCGCCATTTTTTTTTGAAACAATATAGGAAGCGGCTAAAATTGCTGTGCTGATATTAGAATCTGAAGAGCGATGCAAAGGATTTTCTGGATCAAAATAAAAGGAATTATTCTGAACTTCAAATTCAATGCGATTAAAATACTGTTTCAACGTTATCACTGTTGAGCCCCGGTAGCTCCCTTTGAAAACCCCTGCGTTCAGTTGCCCGTTCAGTCCGTGAATAAAATGTACATACTCTTTGCCGATCTGTTCTTTTTTGACCAGCATAAATAATTTTCCATTTGTGGTGTCCTGGTAAAGAGTAAACAGTCCTGGTATTTCTTTTTTGTTTTTCAGGGCTTCTTCCATGGGTTTCATTTTTGGAGGCTCAGCAGGTTTATTTTGTCCGGTTGCTGCGCCAGTTGGTTGACCTGCGACTGGGTCTTGCCCAAAAGTCAAAGAGAGCACTGTTGCTGTAATAATGATGGTTTTTAACATTTTATTTTCCTTTTTTGGGAGGTATGTATAAATCTGTTATCGTTCCAGTAAACACCTCTGCGGCAGCAGAAAAGGTCTCACCAAGTGTGGGGTGAGGGTGCACCGTCAGACTAATATCGTCTGCGTCGGCACCCATTTCAATTGCAAGTGCGGCTTCAGATATCAGGTCTCCCGCACCTGGCCCTACTATACCAACCCCCAATACCCGTTTGGTTTTAGAGTCGAAAAGAATCTTTGTTTTCCCTTGGCTGGCATTTAAGATGAGCGCTTTCCCGCTTGCAGACCATGGAAACTCGCTTTTTTCATAAGCAATATCTTTTTCTTTGGCTTCCAGTTCCGTTAATCCAACCCAGGCTATTTCAGGATCTGTATACACTACGCTGGGGATGGCTCGGGCATCCATGGCCGCTGGGTGCCCCGAAGCTACTTCTGCTGCAACTTTTCCTTCATGGGTTGCTTTGTGAGCTAACATGGGATTTCCTGCAACATCGCCTATGGCAAAAATATGATTCACAGAAGTGCGCTGATAAACGTCCACTTCAACAAAACCTTGATCATTCATCAAAATATCTGTTGTGTCTAGGTTTAATAAGTGTGTATTTGGTTTTCTACCCACTGACACTAATACCTTATCATATGTGTGGGTTGATGTATTGTTTTCTTTCTCTATAGAAACATTTAATGTGTTATCATCATTGGGCAGAACTTCTGTGACTTTGGAAGAAAGCATTATTATTTCAAATTGCTTATTCAGTTTTCTTTGAAGAGGTTTAACTATGTCTGTGTCGGCACCGGGTATAAGGGTGGATAAAAATTCAACGACTGATATTTTTGAGCCCAAGGCTTCGTACACCTGTCCTAACTCCAAACCAATAATACCCCCGCCAATGATAAGCAGATTTCCAGGAATATCCAGAAGATCCAAGGCTGTTCTTGATGTTAAAATGGATGGGTGATCTGGTGGGGTTCCGGGAATCGTAGCTGATGAAGACCCTGAAGCAATGATACATTGATCAAATGAGACGGCACATGTACTGGCGCCTGTTTTGATAGAGAGTTCCGAGTTAGACACAAAAGTTGCCGTCCCCTCTAACATCTCCACCTTGCGTGCCTGTGCTAATTGAGAAATGCCGCCATTAAGTTGGGCAACAATTTTATCTTTGTAGTCCCTGATTATATCTAGGTTAATGTCAGGTTCGCCATAGGTTACACCCATACTTGATAGGTGTGTCACGTCTGTCATTGTTTTCGCAATATGCAGCAGAGCTTTGGATGGTATACAACCTCGATTCAAACAAACGCCTCCCAGTTCTTTATCCCTATCAATCAATAATACCTGTCTTCCAAGATCTGCAGCGCGAAAGGCGGCAGCATAGCCGCCGGGGCCTGCCCCAACGACAACAATTTCAGCATGCTTTGATTCGGCCATGAATCAATTCGAAAAATATTCTACGTTCAAAAGAACTTGAGCAAACCGGGTTGTGAAAGCTGCGGCTGCGGCTCCATCAATGACGCGGTGATCGTAAGATAATGAATAAGGCATTATATACCGCTGCGTAAACTTGTGCGATTCATCATTAAAGACTAGCTTCCAATCACTCCTGGAAACACCCATGATAGCAACTTCTGGTGGATTTACTATTGGTGAAAAACTTGTACCGCCAATACCGCCCAGGCTAGATATAGTAAATGTGCTTCCTTTAATTTCGTCTGTTTTTAATTGTTTACTCCGGGCCCTTGCGCTTAAATCCATGAGTTCTTCAGAAAGTTCAAAAATAGTTTTTTGATCCACATCCCTAACTGATGGAACCGTAAGTCCATTTGACGTATCCACTGCTACTCCAATATGGTAATAATTTTTTAATACTAAGTTTTGATCTGTGTGATCCAGTGAACTATTGAACTTTGGCATTTCTGTCAAAACAATTGATGCTGCTTTCAACAAAAATGGTAAGAAGGTTACTTTTACTCCAGCTTCCGCACCTTTCTTTTTTAATTCTTTCCTCAGGGCGTCTAAGTCTGTGATATCTGCTTTATCATATTGGGTTACGTGAGGTATTTCCTGCCAGGCTTGCTGGAGCCTTTGACCTGTTATCTTGTTAATTTTTGTAAGTTTTTGTACTTCAATATCACCCCATTGTGAAAAATCAATATCTTTTTTTGGTTGCGGAAAATTTCCCGATGACATGGCCATCTGTATTTTAATGTATCTGTTTAAGTCGTCTTTTGTAATCCGTCCTTTTGGACCTGATCCATTTATTGTTTCCAGGTTGATTCCCAATTCCCGTGCAAGCCTGCGAACACCTGGGGAAGCAAATATATCATCTCTGGGTCCAGTAATAATTAATTTTGGTTCTTGTTCAATCTGTCTTTTTTCTATTGGTTCCTGTGTTTGTGGTTTTGATTCTATAGGTGTTGCAGTTGTTATTTCAACGCCTGAAGTTTCAATCTTTATAAGCAACTGTCCGGTTTTGACCTCATCTCCAGCTGATACTAATATTTCAGAAACTATACCATTGATTTCGGCAGGAATTTCCATAGATGCTTTCTCAGACTCTAAGACTAAGATGGTATCGTCTATCCCAACGGTGTCGCCCTGTGAAACGGTTACTTCGCTAACTTCAGCGTTGTCAATTCCTTCCCCTAAGTCTGGTAATAAAATTTCTTTGATCATTTTCTTTCTAAACTGTAATTGGGCTGGGTTTTTCTGGGTCCAGTTTATACTTTTTCATAACAGCGTCTACCTTGTTCATCTCTAGTTTTCCATCCAAAGCAAGGGCACGAATTGCTGTTAACACAATATAATATCTATCAACTTCAAAAAAATGTCGTAAGGCTTGCCGCGTTTCGCTACGGCCAAATCCATCTGTGCCAAGTGAATAGTATGGGCCGGGCACATAGGGTCCGATTTGTTCTGAAACCATTTTCACGTAATCGGATACTGAAACAGTTGGAACCCGATGTTTGCTTAAACATTGCTCTAGGTGGGAGTACCTTGGTGTCTTGTCTGGATGAATCAGATTCCATCTTTCTGTCTCTTCTGCATCCCTGCGTAGTTCACTAAAGCTCGTAACATTCCAGATGCCAGGCTCAATGCCCCAATCATTTTTTAATAATTCAGCGGCTGCTAGAGTTTCCCCCATGAGAGGTCCGCTTCCCAATAATCTTACTGTGGGCTTTTCTGTTCCGTGTATTTTATATAATCCTTTAATAATATCTTCTGTGACATTATCAGGGATGGGAGGATGATTATAGTTTTCATTTTCAAGGGTTAAATAATAAATGACATCTGTTCCGTCCTCCACCATTTCTTTAATACCTCGGTGTATAATGACAGCGATTTCATAGGCATAGGCTAAATCGTACGCCTTAATGTTTGGTGTTGCTGCAGCAGCGAGGTGGCTGTGCCCATCCTGGTGTTGAAGGCCTTCTCCATTCAGTGTGGTTCTTCCAGCTGTTCCACCAAGGAGAAAACCTCTGGCGCGCATATCTCCGGCAGCCCATATAAAATCCCAGATACGCTGAAATCCAAACATTGAATAATATATGTAAAAAGGTATCATATATATACCATGAGTACTGTAGCTAGTGCCCGCAGCAATAAATGATGACACAGCGCCTGCCTCATTGATACCTTCTTCAAGGATTTGACCGTTTTTAGCCTCCTTGTAATACAAAAACTGATTTGAATCTACTGGGTCATACAGTTGGCCGGCGCTGGCATAAATCCCTAACTGCCTGAATAAGGGATCCATGCCAAAGGTCCGGGCTTCATCTGGAATAATGGGAACAATATGTTTTCCTATGGTCTTATCTTTTGTAAGAAGGGTAAGCAATCGAACATAAGACATTGTAGTTGAAATTTGTCTATCGCCCGTTCCATCAAGCATTTCTTGAAATATGGAAATATCGGGGATAGACAGGGGAGTTGGTT
>Ga0257107_1000472_pt1 | contig 15251 bp, 17 predicted proteins | sample LP_taG_2_FD_190178 | JGI IMG/M metagenome (GOLD analysis project Ga0257107, IMG submission 190178) | Marine microbial communities from Northeast Subartic Pacific Ocean, Canada - LP_J_2011_P26_500m | ecosystem: Environmental > Aquatic > Marine > Oceanic | place: Canada: Northeast Subartic Pacific...
TCTTCACTGAATTTTGCGCTTGTAGTTTGGATTAAGAATGTAATTAAGATACGACAGATAAATTCAGATTTACATTATCAGGTCTTTGAAAAATTAGCAGACGTGGGAGTAACTATTGCTTTCCCACAGAGAGATGTTCACCTCTATGACGTTCCTAAAAAACCTGCTAGGAAAGCACCTGTAAAGAAAGCTGAAGCAAAAGAAGAGCCTGAAAAGAAAACAACATCTAAGAAAGTTCCCGCAAAGAAAGCATCTGCTAAGAAAACTACAACTAAGAAAAAATAGTTTTATTCTTCAGTATACCAGATAGGCGGTGTGAACAAATCTTCTGGACTTCTTTCAATAATTGGAAGTGTTAAAATACTATTTTGATTTGTTCCGATTGTTACATATCCGCTGCTTACAGGTGAAGGCACATAATCATCATCGGTTTGACTAACTACAAGCTCTAGTGTACTTCCAGCAGGTACAACCACGTCCATCGCAAACATCTGCATTTTTGCATTCACAGTTCCAGTAACTGTGCACGGCTGTCCACATTCTCTACCGCCTTCGTGATATCTAAGATCCATAACTCCATGTCCAAGGTGTATCCCTCCAGAAATAGACAATTCGATGAATAGATGTCCTGAAGTTTGTGTAGGGGGAATAGTGACGTCTACATGGAAAGTAGGCATTCCAGAGATACGAGTTTCATTTTCAAAAATACCCGTTTCTAAAGTCAATGTATTTGTTGGGCCAACTAATCCACTACCCGAAACAACATTCAAGCCTTCTCCAATTGGTAATTGTAGATATTTTCTATCATCTACTGGCCAAGTTTCTTCGACTCTCCACCCACCCATATTGTCTTGCATTTCAACATGTAATGCAGGTTTCATATTTCCTTCATGCAAATAGTAATTGAACCATTCTAGCAAATCTTGTGCCCAATCGTATCTTACAGAATAAGGATATGCTTCAGCTCCTCTTCCAGATGACATTCCATTTTGGTCTCCTGGCCTATCTGGATAGTGATGTCCCCATTGGCCAAATAATCCTTTAATTTCGAACCCATTTTGTTGTAATTGCTTGTAAGCAGGGAAAGCCATGTGCGGATCTACATTCCAGTCTTGCATTCCGTGAATAAAATAGATTGAACCATTGTAATTTTCCATTGTCCTTTCTAGGAAATGTCTATCAGTCCAGTAAGTATTTCCAGCATAATTGACTTCATCTCCTGCTAAGTAAGCTGCAGGTCCGTTTGCATATCCTTCAGCATATCCTCTGCACATAGTTTGCCAATCTTCACTATCTCCATCCCATCCGAATGAGCCGTAGACACCATTGTGCATGGCTATTCCTCTAGCTTCCATTGATCCATTTCGCCACATGAGATCATGAACTCCAATCAATCCTGAAATAGGAACGATAGTTTTCAAGTGAGGATTACCAAACATCGCGGCTTGCCAAGGAGTGGTTCCGTCGTATGATTTCCCAACAATTCCCACATTTCCATTACTCCATTCTTGAGTTCCTAACCAAGTTACAGCTGCATCAATTCCCATTTGTTCACTAAGTCCCATAAAATCCATACAATGATTAGACATCCCAGTTCCAAATACAGAAACTTGTGCAACTGCATAACCATAGGGGACCATATTTTCAATCAAAAATTTACCTAGACGATTTGCAGGAGTCAATGCATCCACATCTCCATCATCATAGTAAGGCCCAACATCTGCGATAACAGGTATTTTAGTTCCATTTGGAACATTTGGTAACCATAATCCAAGATGTATTTGGCAATCATCAGTAATGGTACATCCTAATTCGCTTGAAGGTAAATCAACATCAACAAAGACACTTTCTGGACCAATTATCTCGTATTGTCCTTTTACTAAAGTGTAGCTATATGATCCGGTTGTATTGAATGGTTGATTGACTCTTTCCCATACAGGAACAAGTCCATTGTCACCCATGAAATAATCATTATCTTGTTCATCATCTTCACTGAAGTACAATAAAACGGATGACAAAAGCAGGATTGCTACAGTAATTCCTGCAAAGATACGCTGTTCCATACCTGATTATTTACAAGCTTGTTATAGCGTTTAGCTAAAGTTCTATCTATTACAACACCCTTTCAAATATAAAATGTCCAGAGGGTCAAGACATTAATCGTTTTTCGCTATTCTTGGTAATCTCAAGTAACCTTGATGAAACAGAGCTCCAGAGACAAGTATAAGACCAACAAGTCCCGCAATTACTAACATAAAATCATGTACACCATAATGTACATGTTCTAGTCCACTCGCATTCAAATAAATCAAGAAGAGATAGACAAATGCAAGTCTAGCTGCAGTACGAATTCCATTATCATTTCTTATACCATAAGAAATCCACATGCCTGCACCTCCAAGGAACAAAACAGTACCCAAACCAAAAAGAGTTATAAGCAAAACATCACCACTGCTCATCTCAGGATACATATCCTCTGTCATCAATAACTTCCAAAATTCAGTAGCGCCTCCAAAAAATAACCCATATCCTGCAGAATAGTAAGGAGCAGTAGGTTCATCTCTGAATGTTTTTAGATTGATTCCTGCAAACATAAACATCATTATAATGAATGGAGTTACTAAAATCATAGGAGCATAGGCAGTCTCAGCATCATACACATGAGTACCACTTACAAAAATTACAGCTTCCGCAATAGTACCCAACACGACTCCAATTCCACATGCTAAGTACAATTTCCGTTCAACAAGTCTCTCTTCTAATCCCTTTATTATCCAGAAAAATAAAAGCATTGCAGGTATGATGTACATCAACATACCGATTACATTTGCCTGAAATATGATTGAATCCATATTTAATTTCTGCGTAATATCGATACTAAAACCATCGACAGAATGGCAAGATTGAGATTAAAACTAGGTAATCCCTCCTCTTCTTTTTCTACAACTGGAATTGTTACATATTCTCTTAAAGTTATAGAATTGATATGAACTTCGTAAAGAGGTCTATCAGGACCTCCAGGCGCCCTTGGTGTAGAACCATCACCATCAACATCATTGGTCGTTGGAACTCCAGCAGCTAATTGTACCAAATCTAATCCTTCTCTGACAACTCCAAAGACAGCATAACCAGGATCGTCTTCTTGAGTCCGATTGCCATTGTCTAAACCATGCTGAGGCGTATCACAAATATAGAATTGACTGGTCGCTGAATCGGGATCGAGTCCTCTTGCCATTCCAATTGCACCATTAATATGTGTTAAATTCTCATTAGATTCAAAAGGTATATTGTCATCAGATCCATTATCTCCACAAGTTGGATCAGTTACAGGATAAGCTACTACTTCCTTACATGTGGGATCCCCACTTTGTATAACAAAATCATCTATAATTCTGTGGAAAAAGATTCCATCATAGAATCCCTGTTCGACAAGGCTAACAAAATTCTCGACAGTTATGGGGGCCCAATTTAGAAATAATTCTAGTACAATCTCACCGTCAAAATCACTTCCTCCGCCAGTACCTGCTTCATAAGTAAGATTGATCACAATAATTGGATTTCCTTCGAAAGACTCCACCATAGGACTCGATTCAGCCTTACTTACTGGCGTGAAAAGCATCAATGCTACCAGAATAATTAGTATTCTCACAGCGAGCCTATTTTTGGCTTCTTTATACGATTATAGTATACAGTAACTATTAAATCACCATCAAATTAAGAAGATTATGGACATTAAGGTAACTGAGAAGGCTAAACTGAGGCTGCACAACATGGGAGTTTCAGATGAAATCTTTCTACGCATTGGCGTTAGATCTGGTGGTTGTTCAGGAAACAGTTATGATGCAGTCTTAGATGATAATATGCAGGAAGTTGATGATGTATATTATACAGAAGATAAACTTCGTATCGTATCAGATAAAGTTAGTTCTACCTATTTGGACGGTCTAACAATTGATTTTTCAGATGATTTAATAGAACCTGGATTTAGACTTACAAATGCAAATGCTAAAGGATCATGTGGTTGCGGTTCAAGCTTTAGCACTGGTGATGCACCAAATGTCGAAACTAGTTTTTCGGTCTAAATATGGCAATAAGTCCAATATCTATTCTTGGCGGCGATTCAGTTTATTGTATCAATGAGGCTCAAATGCGAGATGCTCGAAGACTTGCCGAAGAGGATCCCGAATCCTCAAAGAAAATAAAAGTTATAATGGAAAAATTAGAATCTGATTTCTCACGTAATGAGAGAGCTGCTTTGGCATTTACTGTAATTGAAAACCTTCGTGATGATCGCGAGAAATAGAAATGGAAGAACCGATCAATGTTTTAGGTGGTAAGCTTGAGCCATGCTCTACAGATCCAATGACTGGATGGTTTCGGGATGGTTGTTGTAATACAGATAATCGTGATTTCGGTAGACATGTCATTTGCGTGATTATGACTGACGTTTTCCTTGCTTTTTCAAAAGGAGCTGGAAATGATCTTAGTACACCGGGTTCCGGTTTTTCAGGTCTAAAAGAAGGAGATTGGTGGTGCCTTTGCTTATCAAGATGGGTTGAGGCTTATGATTCAGATATGGCTCCACAAGTAGTTCTTGAGGCAACTCACGAATCAGCTTTGGAAATGGTCGATTTGGAAAAACTAAAAGAATTTGCTTACGAAGCAGATTAATCAGTGATGCAAATCTTTGTGAGGATCTTCGTCAGTTCCCCATTTTGATACAAATTCCTTTGTTTTTTCATACATTTCTTCAAAAGAATCCCAAACATACAAAACAGGTTGATATTTTGTAACGTCATAAGGCCTAGTTTCCATTTCTTCGAAATCTGGAGTAAGGTATTGAACTTTCGGATCACAAACACAAGCTTCATTGTTTCCACATCCTTCTCCTCCAGTACAAGCGTGTTCCATTTCTCCAAATGAGGACAATAATCCAGGACCCACTGATTTGACCTTTCCATTTTCACGACATGCTCCAAATTCAAGTACGTACCAGTATACAGACCCTAATCTAGTAATCGCAGCTTCACTTTCGGTCCTCATATCAGCTTCTCCAAATAGAATATTTAATTCAGCCCATTCAGGCACACCTAACATTGCAGTATGTCCTACTAATTCATGGACTACATCTGGTTCTGGAGTATAGAAGGGTCTTGAGGAGTGTCTGATATATTGTGTTGAGAGGAAAACTTTGTTGGCCAAGGCAGTATGGAAAGTCTTAGGATGTACTAATCCACCAACAGGTTCTTGTCTGAATCCAGTCATACTTTCCAATGTTTCACTAACTTCTTGTAATTGTGGAATTCGGTCCTTCGGTAAACCTAATTTTTGTGCATTGTCTCGATATGGTTTACATGCATATTTTTCATGAACTGGTGCAATTCTTTCCATAATTGCAGCCCATACAGCGTCTTCATCTTCTGAATAAGGAGCATGAGGAATTTTCGTATTTCTCCTTTGCTCCATGGACATTTCATTCCATTCCAGTGCAATCTTTGCAATTTCATTTCTTCTGGACCTATATCCTTCATCTTGGAATCCAGGATGGTCCGGATCAAGTTCTACGAAAACATTTCCTCCGACTATTTTTACAGCAGAGTTTGCTTCATCAGTTTCTTCACTAACACCTTCAGTTGGTCCATGCATAGGGTATCACTTCCATACTATTAGAGCTGTCCAATAAATCAGTTGTTATGGTTAAATTATTTATACTTCAACATAAAGCCTGAAATATGGATGTCGAACAGGAAGATAGAACTCTGAGAATAATTATGATTATATCTTTCATAGGAATGATTGATTCAATCTATCTGAGCTACTTACATCACCTTATCGATGGCGGAGGTGGTTGTCCAACACAAAATCTTCCTGGGTTAGATTGTGGAATTGTTCTAGCTAGTTCTCAGTCTAAATTATTAGGATTTCCTGTAGCATGGTTTGGGGTTCTTGGTTTTATTGGCTTATTTGGATTATCTTTGGATCGTTATCTCAATATGGATTTAGAAAGAACATATTACAATACGATTCTTTTACCTGTAACTGGATTGATAGGAACTTTTTTTGGTATTTATTTGACTTACGCTGAGGCTTTCATAATTCATGAATGGTGTCCATTTTGTCTAATAGCATTTGCTTTAACTTTAGGAGTAACCTTTTTTGCCCTTAAGGCATATGGCCATGTACTCAAAGGCGCGATAGGGGGTAATTAATGGCATCTAAACGAAAACGTAAATTGGAGAAAAAAGAATCACTAGAGATGGATCAGAAAATGGTTGCAAGGCGTGACGCGTTCAATGATAACCTATGGAGGTATGGCCCCCCTATAGCTTTGGCTTTGATTCTTATTTTGGTTGTTTATTTTGGTTTTTTCTATACCCTAGGACCGGCAAATGCTGAAGAGTGGGAATTAGAGGAAGCTGAAACTGGAGATATTTACAAGTCAAGTAATTACTACAATAATGACAAGGTCACTTTGGTTGAGTTTTTTCACTCAGAGTGCCCACATTGTCAGCATCAAACTGATGCATTGAAAGAAATATATACTAATTATTCAAGTAATGGAAAAATTGATATGTTTTCTATTGGCGGTTATAAATTAGGAAGTAGCAAAATAGATACCAAGAATGACATTTCAAGTTTTAAATTTAAATATACTCTCGAATGGCCTCACTTATATGACGATACTGGTGAATTAATGAGAGATTATGGATTTACATCATATCCATCTATGGTTTTGATAAAGAATGGAGAGATTATTTACAGCCATAGTGGGCAATTAACTTATGACCAACTTTCTAGCGAACTTGATAAATATATTTAGAGACAAATTATTTAAAACATGTTGAGAGTTAATAATTAATGAAATATCAGATACCTTTGACATTATTGTTAACTGCATTATTTCTTATGTCTGGTTGTCTTGACTCACTGGACAATTCGAATTCTAGTGGTTTTTGGGGAGATGACTGTACTGAGAATGAATCCGATTGCCCTGAAAATCCAGCACCTTCTTTCGTTCTTATAAATCAAAATAATGAGGTAGTCAATCTATCTCAATTGGAAGGTAAAATAGTGGTGATGACTTTTCTTTATACTCATTGTCCAGATATTTGTCCAGCTATTACTTATCAGATGAAGAGATTAGCTGAAGAACTTGGTGATGATTATGAAGAATCTGTAGTATTTTTGAGTGTAACTGTAGATCCTGAACGGGACACAGCTGAGAGATTGGCTAGTTTTTCCTCAGGATATAACGCCTCTTGGGATTTTCTTACAGTTAATTCTTCCTTCCCTGAAAATCATATGCAAGCAATGTGGGCTAATTATAAGATGGTTGTAATGGTTGAGGAGGAGGACGCTTGTGGAGGACAAGGACACCACATGGAAGACTATGAGGGTTGTCATTGTAATCCTGGATATATACAGGATCCATGGAATGTAGATATGTGTATTGAAGATCCAGATTATGACGTTTCTAATCTTACTTTTGAGGATGGTAGCATTGAGAATGATATACTTCAAGCCCTTAATCTTTGGTCTTTGGCTAATGCCAATGGAATAGCAAATGAAACAGACGCCATGAAAATTTTAGATTCACAAATATCTCAAGTGTTTGGTTCTAATTGGATTATAAACGATATCAATGGAACTGTGCATAAATCTACAGATTATTACAATGCAAATCTTACGCTACTCGAATTTTTCCACACAGATTGCGGACATTGTAATGCCCAAATACCAGCTTTAGAAGAATTTTATTCAAATTATTCTTCAGAGGTTAATCTGATATCGGTTGGAGGTTATAGTTTGGGTGGAAATGTAGACAATCTAAGTAAAATTCAAGATTTTGTCTCAGAGCACAATGCATCTTGGACGTATTTGTACGATGAAGACGCATCTCTAATGTCTACTTTTGGTTTGAATAGTTACCCAAGTTGGGTTCTTCTAGAAGGAGATATGGAGACTGGAGAAGCCCAAATTGTCGGTACTTCATCCGGAACTAAATCTTATGATAGTTTAGTTGAAATGGTTACAAATCATACTGCGTCAGTAAATGTCACTGAGCAAATGGATGTTATTCTTGAAAATCTTTACCATTGGCGGTTAGGTCATGTTACTGATAGCGATATGCTTGGCATAATTGCATCAGCCCTAAATTATGAGTATACACCTCCAACCGAAGATGTTGGGAACTATGGTGTCACTCATTCTTCAAGACTATACATAATTGATCAAAATGGTGACCTTCGTGTTCTTTGGAGAGGTACAGATTGGACCTACGCTTCAATTTATCACGATATTCAAATTCTTCTTTAGTAAGAGCCAAATACCCGCTTATCCAGTAAGTCTCATGACTCTCTTAGGATTTGGAGATACAAGTTTAGTTTTTTTTGACCATGAATTTAGTTATTTGAATATCATTGCATCTTTCATCTCTGTGTTTATTGGTATAGTGATGACTCAGTCTGGTTTTGATAAAATTTTCAACTGGGAAGGAGAGCTTAATTTTATAACAGAAAAATTCTCTAAGACTCCATTATCAAGTTTTTCTGCATTTGGTCTTATTCAAGTTACTATTTTTGAGATTCTTTCAGGTTTAATGTCTTTGTTTGGTTCAATAATGGTTCTATTATATGGTGATGAATCTTATGGAATTATCGGGCTTATTCTCGCAGCTATATCGCTATGTATCTTAATGCTGGGACAGAGATTATCTAAAGATTATGAAGGAGCTGCAGTTCTAGTTCCTTACTTCCTCTTGACTATGTTTGGTCTATTTATCTACAGTTCTTAGAAACCACAAAGTGTTTTCCAATCGTCAACTGCACCAGGTGTAGTAAATCCTACAGCCAAGAACAATACGATTAGGAAGAAAATTGGAACAGCTGCGGTTCGGTTGACTAAAGGCGGATCCCAAGTCATATGCATGAAGAAAGATCCAATAAACCAACATTTAATTGCTGCAATTCCAAAAAGGATAACCATAGTTACACTGAAAGAGAATTCTGAAAGAATTGCACCTACTTCTAGTAGAGTCCAGAAAACTAGCCACGCAAATACTTTCAAGAATCCGTTAATGGGATTTTCAGTATGTCCTAGTGTAACCCATGCTGGGAAAGAATGGTGTTCGTCATGCTCATGTTCGGAGTTTGTTTCTGTTGCCATTTTTACCTCAATACAAATAGAAGAATGGGAATACGAAAACCCATACTACATCCACGTAGTGCCAATACAAACCGAATAATTCGATTGTATCATGATATTCTTCATTGTAACCGTCTTTGTTTGCTTTTGCAATTAAGTAAAGTAATGCAATTAATCCAATGAATACATGCGCCCCATGTGTTCCGGTAGTTATGTAGAAAGTAGTGCCTTCTAAACTAGTATCTAGCCAGAATCCATGTTCATATTTTGGAGCAATACAATGATTTGCTATATCTTGTTTAAGCGGATCACAATGGTCAGACCAGAAGTGTCCATTTTTCATTTCACCCCATTCCCATGCTTTCAGAATCAAGAAAAGAGCACCTAATGCAAATGTAGCCATTAGATATCTGGTTGTAGCCTTTGGATTGTTGTTCCTGGCTGCATAAAGTGCCAATACTACCGTTAAGCTACTGAGAAGAAGTGCAAAGGTGTTTATCACTCCAAAGATTAAGTGACTTCGGATAATATCTGCAGCAGGAACCCAACAAGGGTCAATACCAACACATTCTGCAAGATTTGAGTCATAGTCTGGAACGGCAGCGCGGTATCTTAGGTAAGCACTCAGTAATGTACTGAAAACCATAACCTCAGTTAATAGAAAAATCCACATACCAAACTTTCGTGTGGTTATAGTTCCCCAAAAATCATGATAAACTTCAATATCTTCACCTTCTTCTGAATCTTGATCCCAATAATCCTGTACCCACATGAAAAATCCAGTTAAAAGTCCAGCCAGACCCAAAAAGAAGACAAACCAGTAACCAGTATCGCCTGTCTTGTCTTCACCACCTGCTGTGGCCATTACAAGGCCTATGAACGTTAAAGCAACACCAATACAGAAAATGAATGGAGCTATCGTTCCATGATGTTCATGATCGTCACTCATTAGTCTTCCTCCTCAGCAAGTTTAAGTGTTGGAATTTCAGTAAAACTATTGTGCGGCGGAGGCGAAGCAGTAGCCCATTCAAGTGACCACCCATCCCAAGGATTATTTCCAGCATCCTCACCATTCTTGTAAGAATAAATTACGTTATAAACAAAAATTAATTGGGCAAAACCGAAGATGAACGCTGCAATGGTAATGAATTCATTCAATTCAGTAAATTGGGCATCATAGGTTGCATATCTTCTTGGCATTCCTTCAATTCCTACATTATGCATTGGATAGAAAGCAGCATTGAAGAAAATAAAGGAAAGAGCAAAATGAATGAGTCCCAATTTTTCATTCATTATTTTACCAGTCATCTTAGGATACCAATAGTAAACTCCGCCTAGGAATGCAAAGATAGTCCCACCAACCAGAACATAGTGGAAGTGAGCAACTACAAAATAACCATCATGTAATGCTACATCCACTGGAATTGAAGCTAAGATAATGCCCGTAATACCTCCAATTGTAAAGGTAATAACAGTTCCAAGTGCAAATATCATTGGAGTTTTTAGAACAATAGAACCTCCAGTCATGGTGGCTAACCAATTGAAAATCTTGATGCCTGTCGGCACTGCAACTAACATGGTAGTTAACATAACGATAAATCTGAATAACGGATCGGCACCGGTTGTAAACATATGATGGCCGTATACAATAAATGAAATGATTCCAATAGTGGCCATAGCATAAACCATAGAAGTATAACCAAATATCGGTCTCCTTGAGAACGTAGAAATAATCTCAGAGAGAACGCCAAATGCCGGTAAGATAACAATGTAAACCTCAGGATGACCAAAGTACCAGAATAAGTGTTGCCACAATATAGGATCACCACCGGCAGCGACATCAAAGTACAAAGTACCAAATGTTCTGTCAGCCATTAGTAAGATAAGTGCAACAGTGAAAACAGGGATTGATAATAGTAATAAGAAAACAGTAACAAAAATGGACCATGCAAACAAAGGCATTCTCATCATCGTAACGCCAGGTGCTCTCATGCGTAACATAGTGGTTAAGAAATTAATCGCAGTCAGAGTAGATGAAGCACCAAGCATAATCTGCCCAGCTACCCAGAAATCAGTTCCGGGAGTTGTTGATGAGTCACCAGTGGCATAAGGCGTGTACCCAGTCCATCCAACGTCTCCCGCACCTCCGGTAAAGTAACCCATGTATACAACAAAACCTCCTGTTGGCAATAGCCAATAACTCAATGCATTCAATCTTGGAAATGCTAAATCTCTTGCACCAATTTGAAGAGGAATCAAATAATTCGCAAATCCAAATATAATAGGCATAGCAGCCATGAAAATCATGGTGGTTCCATGCATAGTAAATGTAGAATTATACTCTTCATAAGTTAGGAAATCACCATCTATGCGTGGTTCAAACAATTGCCAACGAATCAACAGACCTAATATTCCGCCAACAAAGAAGAATCCAAATCCAGTGCAAATGTATAGCGTTCCTATGTATTTATGATCGGTAGTAGTCAACCAAGGATACACACACTTCCAATAACTCTTGATTACATCTTCGAAAGATTGGTCATTTACAACCATTCGATTTCCAACAACGACAACACTGAGAGTTACAACCAAAACAGTGAATGCATAGATTAATTTTTGAGGCATAGATAATTCGCCATGGTCTTCAGCTATCTTTGCATTTACACCTGCAGAACTAAATTCACCTTTGTTCCAATAGTCCCCTGCATTTCCATCAGCTCCATTAACTGAGTTTCCATATACTGTAAATTTCACAACTTTCGAATCACTTTCAGGAGCAATCCAGTTGAATGACCATTCTCTATAATTATTTCCTTCTTCATTGTGAGTTAGGTGGGTTTCACCTTCAGGCATCCATGTATTATTGTCTATAGATTCTAAAGTTCCATAGTTTGATTGAATGAAGAATCCTCCTTGATTACCATCTGCCAAAGCATCAGGTCCTCCTGATATATTCAGAGTTAAAGTATAGACTTGACTGACATTGTATTTTTCGGGTAAGTCTGAAAGGGTGATAACAACATCAGAAGACATAGGGCCATCAGTGTGGCAAGTACATCCATTTTTTACTAAATTATCATCCGTAATTCCTGTGGGTATACTGTCGCCTGTTGGGAATGCAGAGATAGCCAAAAGGATAGACATAATGAATCCTAGACTTAATATTTTCAGAGATTTACGATTCATGCAACCTCCGTTATGAAAATGTCAGCATCCATTAGTGAGTGTTCTGTTCCACAATATTCTGCGCACCATATGCTGTATTGGCCCGTTTCAAATTTCCCAGAATCGAGCCAAGTTAAGGTCTCTAAATTAGGAACAACATCCTGTTTTATTCCTAGTTCAGGAAAGTTAAAAGCATGTAAAACGTCGTTAGAAGTTAGTCTGAAATGAACCACAGCACCATAAGGAATCTCTAAACAACCTCGCGGATTTGCAGTCGGTTTTTCACATTCGTCAAAGTTTACGGGCTTTTGATAGATTCCTGTACTGCACCATTCTTCTGGGTCTTCTTTTTCTTCATTACATATTGGAGTTCCAAAAGACCAAAACCATTGTCCTGCTGTAACTTCTATGGTTATATCTGCTTCTTGTCCGTCAACATCCCACATATAGTCTAATGGACCTAATGATATCAATGTTAACCAAGAAACTAAAATTAAGGGTGCAATTGTCCAAGCAATTTCTATTTTGGGGTTACCTCTCTCATGAGGAAAAACACCTACTTTTAGAGCATCTTTATGGTCAGGATCTCCGTCAGCATGCCTAAAATAAATTAAATTGTACCCCATCCATACGGCAACTAAAAGTCCAACAAGCAGAGACCAAATAAACATTTGCCAAACAACTCCTCCAAAACCTCCATAATCGCCTCCAAAGTCGTTCCATATGGTTGGGTTTTCGAAAAATATCAGGTCATGAAGTAGTGACATTTTGTTTCCTCAAGAAATACAATTACTGAGCTCATTTGGAAAGGGTTTATTAAGATTATTATCCGAAAATTTCAATATAACCTCTCGAATCAATAACTAAAAAAATAAACAAAGAATACAAGTAAATATTAGAAAATTTGAATAAATTCCACGCGTCTTCTTCTAATTTACTTTTACGTAGAGAAAAAGACAGATACGAAAAATATACAGATAGTAAACTTCCAGTGATTAGGAAAACAATTCCTGCGTTTCCGACAATACACATGGTTAAATTAATCAAGATTAAAATTACAGTATAGCCGGCAATGTGATTTCTGGTAACATCTTCTCCCCTTACTACAGGAAGCATAGGTACTCCGGCTTCCCCATAGTCTCTTCTTTTAGACAGTGTAAGGGACCAGAAATGCGGTGGTGTCCACATGAATATAATTAAAACCATTAACCAGGGCAGAATAGAATCAATTTGACCTGAAGCGGCACTCCATCCTATAGCTGGAGGTGTTGAACCAGCTAATCCACCAATCACTATATTGTGAGGAGTTCTTCTTTTTAGAAACATAGTGTAAACAAAGACATAGAAAAAAGCACTGAATGCTGTAATCATTCCAGCTTCATTACTTAGATATGAGACTGTAGCAATACCAGTTAGACAGATTATTACGCCAAAAGCTAGAGCATGATTTGGAGAAATATAGCCAGACGGAATAGGTCTTTTTTCAGTCCTTTTCATTAAAGGATCAATATCTCTTTCATACCACATATTGATAGCCATAGATCCTCCACTTGCTAGTGATCCACCTATCAAAACAATTAGAGATGTTCTTATACTATCCATAAAATTTCTTCCGCTATCATATCCTTCTCTTAAATCATAAACTAAAACACCACAAATTGCAGTAGCTTGTAGTAACAACACTACTCTCGGCTTCATTAAAATCCAATATATTTTGGCAAGAGAGGGTTTTTCGTTATCCATTAGTAATCTCTCTCTTTGAAACGACACATATTAGGTATGCCCCTGCAAGTGATAAAAAAGTTAAAATTCCAACTAGTAAATGTAATAATGAAATCCATTCAGTAAAATTCCCTTCGTCTGCCGATAGAATGTATATACCTCCAAGAGCTACGTTGAATCCAAAAAATAGAAGTGCTAAATTGAAAGCTTTGACAATAATTTCATCATCAACTTTTAATCTGGCCCAAATCAATACTCCGCCGACAAGTAAAGCTGAGATTCTATGACTCATTTGTAGCATGATTCCAAATTCGGATAAGGATGGAATAATCTTATTTGAACATAGAGGCCATCCATCTGTACCGACCCCACAGGCTCCTCGATGGTAGCTTGTAGATAAATAGGCACCTAACAATAATTGAGCTAAAACTAACAGTATGGTCATTGAAACAATATTCATTACATTAGAATCATTTTCTTTGACTTTTAAATTATCAGGCAATCCACTTTGGTCATTCCACCAGAATAGTCCAACAGCTAGTAATGAAGTTGTAAACATTAACGCCATGAAAAGGTGGAGTGAAACTGTCCAAGGCGCATTGTCTAAATCGACGGTAATATAGCCTAGAATTGCTTGTAATATCAAAAAAGCAGTTGCAACATAGTGTATTTTGTAAGTACGTTCACCGATTTCTTTCTTAAGTGTCCAAGCAGTATAATGACTATAAATTACCAGAATACCAATTATTCCAACTAATCCCCTATGTGCCCATTCAGTGAAAATTTGGTCAGTGGTATATCGATGTTGTGCTCCTCTTGAATCAATTTCGTCAGGGTTTTCTTCCCACCATTCTGCCTGTTCTTCCTCAGAAACATCAAACCCCCATGTTCCAAAACATTGAGGCCAATCTGGGCAACTTTCACCTGCATCACTTATACGCGTCCATCCACCAGTCGTTATGATTAAAAAAGCAATAACAGCTAATCCAAATGGAACCAAATGGGAGCGATACCATACAGCCATATTCTTATGCAAATCACAGGGTCTTTATAGTTGTGTTCTATCTCTATATTTTAGATGAAGATGGATGTTCAGCAAATCAGATAATTTCAGAACTCTCTGATGGTGACAGTAGCCTCCCAAGTTTGAGTTTCGTTGTATCTATAATTGCAGTCTTAGGATTAGCTATATTACGCAAGCCAAGATTGTAGTTTAATGC
>Ga0257107_1000474_pt1 | contig 15236 bp, 11 predicted proteins | sample LP_taG_2_FD_190178 | JGI IMG/M metagenome (GOLD analysis project Ga0257107, IMG submission 190178) | Marine microbial communities from Northeast Subartic Pacific Ocean, Canada - LP_J_2011_P26_500m | ecosystem: Environmental > Aquatic > Marine > Oceanic | place: Canada: Northeast Subartic Pacific...
TGCGCAACTCATTTGGTTACGGACCCGGTGATACCTCAAATTCTGAAATGCTAGCCCGCGCGCGGGCGAATCACATCGAGTCGATCAAGAAACGTTGGCCTAAACTACAAGACTTTGAGATGGGATTGGAGATTGAGCATACTTGGGGGGGTCTACTGGGAGTGACGCGCAATGCCGGCCACGTATTTGGACAAATCCAGAAAGGAATCTGGGGCTCGATCGGATGTAATGGTGCTAACGTTGCCCGAGGCACGATGTCCGGTGCTTTGATCGCCGATATGATCGTGGGTAATACTTCCGGTCTTTTATCTGATCAGCAGAGTGTGCCACGACCGAAATGGTTGCCGCCAGACCCTTTTCGTAAAATGGTGGCGCGCCAAAGAATGAGAAAAATAGACAAAGCGAATGCCGAACGTTAAACAGGAGATCAACAATAATGAGCAGCATTAAAGTCTTTCGAATAGATGATCAAGATATGAATTCATCGAATCCAATTCATACAGTACCTGTGGTGAATGCAGGATTCAGCCGTGGGATGGGTGCGGGATTCGCCGCATTTGAAAATTGTTCTAGTGAACATACAGTGACAGGTTATGATGAAATCCTCTACGTGATTTCTGGATCAATGAGTCTTAGACAAGGTAACAAACGTTGGAGAGCACATCCTGGCGATCTGTTATGGATTCCGGCGGATGAAACATTCACCTACGAAGCTGATGAAAAATGTGTGACGTTCTACTCAACGTCACCCCCTGAGATGTCGGGATCAACTAAACGGACAGATGAGCTCCCATCAGGAGCCCCGGAATCTGTTGAATGAGCCTTGTCCCACTAATCGTAGTAATTCAGTTTGTACGGATTTCACTAATTGTCTTCAATAGCAAATACCGGATCGATTTGATTTAGGTCTTCCAGCGGTATGTGACAAGCGATATGATGTCCTCCGGCGGCAATCTGCTCGTCAGGCAGAGTGGAATCACAGATTTCACCAATTCTTCTTGGGCAACGAGTGGCAAAAGGGCATCCTATAGGTGGATCGAGCGGACTTGGAAGGTTTCCCTCGAGGATAATGTCACGCTTTTTTACCCGGAGATCGGCAATGGGTGCAGCGGCCAGCAGTGCTTCTGTGTAGGGGTGATAGGGTGGTTCAAAAATCTGGTCACGAGATCCAGACTCCACAATTCTGCCAAGATACATTACTACAACCCGATCTGATAAGTAGCGCACAACAGATAAATCATGACTGATCAGTAGCAGCGTCGTGCCGTATTCTCGTTGAATTTCCATTAACAGCTCAGCAATGGCTGCTTGTACTGAAACGTCCAGAGCGGATACTGGTTCATCCGCAACTACTAGGCTTGGTCTACCGGCGAATGCCCGTGCTATTCCGATACGTTGTTTTTGTCCACCCGACAGTTGACGAGGGAGTCGGTAGTAGAACTCATCGGGAAGTTTAACTTTTGCCAGTAGTTCAAGAGTTTTTTCATGGGTGTCTGTTTTCCCCTGGCTTACACCGAATTTTTTCAACACCCGGCCGACTTGTGCTCCGACAGTGTGGCTGGGGTTAAGTGTATCAACCGGATTTTGAAAGACGATCTGTAGGGCTGCCAATTGTTTTTGTTCGCGTTGCTGCACACCAATCCGACCAATTTCTATACCGTCATGGGTGAGATCACCGCTAGTTGATGTTTCGAGACCAAGTAAGACTTTCGCAAAGGTAGATTTTCCACAACCAGATTCACCGACAATGGCTAGTGTTTCTCCATGCCTTGCGGAAAGGTTTATTTCCTGGTTAGCTTTTAGTGCGATCTTCTCTTTGAGCCCCAAAATAGTCGATAGCACTTGACCGGGACTCTCGACTTCATAATGTTTGGAAAGATCCTCAGCCTCTAGGACGATGTCACCAATATGCGTATTTGCTACAGGTACTTTGTCCGGAATCAGGTCTTCAGGCTTGATTTCCGACCAGCGGCAACAGCGGACATGCTGATTACTCTCCTCAATATATTCGTAGGGGATCTCTTGATGATCACAAAGATTTGTTTCGAATGCTCTGCAACGAGGCCCATAGGTGCATCCGGTGGGACGTTCGTGGGGCAGGGGCAACTGACCAGGTATGGGAACCAGAGGTGCATTGCGCTTATCTGTTTTGGGCAGTGGTATACAGTTAAAAAGGCCGTGGGTGTACGGATGTTTCGGGGCGCCAAAAAGTGCAGAAACAGGACCTTCCTCGACTGCCTGACCGGAGTACATCACACACACGCGACTACAGGTTTCCAGGATCAATCCCAGGTTGTGCGAGATATAGACCTGTGTCATGTCGTACTTGCGGGCGATTTCCTGGATCAGTTTGATGATGCCGGCTTCTACCGTAACATCCAACGCGGTAGTCGGCTCGTCCAGCAACAGCAGTGACGGGTTGGCGAGTAGTGCCATTGCGATGACAACGCGCTGTTGTTGGCCACCGGAGATCTGGTGTGGATAAGATGCCATGATCCTTTCAGGGTCAGGGATGTGAACATCTGAGAGAATCGTTTCCGCACTGGCCCGCGCTGTCTGCTTTGAGGCGCCCAAGTGTAGGATGGGCACTTCCATCAACTGCTGTGCAACGGTCATCGCCGGATTCAGCGACGCCATGGGTTCCTGATAGATCATGGCGATCTCATTGCCGCGCAGTACACGCAATTGTTCCGGACCTAAAGTCGTGATTTCCTGGCCCCGGAATCGAATCGAACCACTCTTGATCAGACCATTGGTGCCCATGTAATTCATAATCGCCATGGCCACGGTTGATTTGCCGCAGCCCGATTCACCGACCAGGCCAACGGTTTCACCTTCGTTGACGGTTAGCGAGAAATCGATCACTGCGGGAACTTCTGCTGCCCGGGTCAAGTAAGACACGTGCAGATCTTCAATTTCCAGTAGGGGTGTGGTTGAAGTCATGATGACATAAGAATTTGTGTCAGTCTTTAAGGCTGGTTTCTCGCAGGCCATCTGCCATGAGGTTAAAACCCAGTACCAGGGTAGACAGGGCGATGGCCGGGAAAAGCGTCATGTGAGGAAACATTAAAGCCACTTGTCTGCCCTGGTTGATCATGCCGCCCCACTCCGGATCAGGTGGCGGTAAACCTAGTCCTAGAAAACCCAGGATACCGATGGTGATGATGACATATCCGACCCGCAAGCAAGAATCGACTATCAGTGGCCCTCGCGCATTGGGGAGAATTTCGACGATCATGACCCACCAGTTGGGTTCACCACGAACCTGCGCAGCAGCGATATATTCGCGCTCCCGAATTTCCAGCGTCAGCCCTCGGACGATACGCATGATGCCAGGCGCACTGGCAAAGATAATGGCGATCACGATGTTGAGGTTTGAACGACCAAATTGCTGAATGGCAATGATATACAGAATCAGTACAGGAAAAGACAGGATGATATCGCCCATACGACTGAGGAATATATCTACCCAGCCACGGCGGTAGCCTGCCGCCAGACCCATGGCAATTCCAACCATGTAAGCACAGAAGGTTGCGAGTGGCGCGTAGATCAGTACCGTACGAGACCCCCAGATGATACGCGACAGCACATCTCGGCCTTTCTGATCTGTGCCGAGCAGAAACAAACCGCCGTCAGGGGCTGCGGTACCGGGTTTTGCGAATGGCGTCTGGATGGCCAGTGGGTCATAAGGTGCGATGAGGGGCGCGAATATCGCCATCACGACCCAGAAAAGCACGATGACTGCACCAATCAGTCCAACGGGACTTTCCCGGAGGTTAATTAAGGTGGCTAAGAATCCCCGGCTTAGAATCTTGGGTTTGACGCCGATCATCAACTGAACCGAATTTTTGGATTTAAGTACATGTAACCAATGTCCGACAGGGCCTGAGTTGTGACTGCCACAAACACTGCAACCAGTGTAATAGCCTCAATCAGGAAGACATCGTGACGCAGGCTCGCGTCGAGCAGTAATGTGCCAATACCTTTATAGGCGAAAAAGTATTCAGTTACGATCACCCCAGATAGTAGCCAAGGGATTTGCAGCATTATCACAGTGAACGGTGCAATGAGTGAATTGCGCAATCCATGTTGCAGAACCACTTTATGAAATGGTAGCCCTTTAAGGTGTGCAGTACGGATGTATTGAGTTTGCATCACCTCGGCCATGGAGGCTCGAGTCATACGTGCGATGTAACCAAAATCATAGATCACCAGCACTAGTACCGGCAATATCATTTCTTTCCAACTAAAGCCCAAGATCATACTCGAGGTGCCGGGCAGCCACTTCAAGCTAAATACGAAGACCCAGGAGATCAGTGTGGCACTGCAAAACTCGGGTACCGAGGTGGTGATGATGCATAACACCGATACAGATCGGTCCTGTAGAGACCCTTCTTTCATGCCAGCCAGGATCCCAAGAATTATTGAGATCGGGATAGCAATAGCAAGGACAAGCCCTGCGAGCAGCCCTGTTCGAGCCAATCGTGGCCACAGCAGGACGGACACTTCTTCCTGGAAGACTACAGAACGGCCAAAGTCGCCCTGTAGTATTCTCGCGAGCCATTCAAAGTAACGTATGTATACCGGCCGAAAATAGCCATTATTTTCCAACCACAGCAGTCGTTGCTCATCTGTAGAGAATTGCCCGAGTACTTTTACGGCAAGGCTCTCAATGTTTATCTCAAGTACGAGGAATAACACAATCGATGTGACCAGCATGGTCAGCACCATCATTCCGACGCGTTTAAGAATAAAGAACAGCAAGCTATCTTCTCCTTTGAGAGGCCTGACGGCGAGAATGATTAAAACTGGATCGATGGTAAGTCTGCATCAGGAGTGTAGCCCAAATTCGTAAAACAATTCCCATAGTCTGGCTGGTATCCAACAAAAACATCGTAAAAAACCGCTAGATAAAAGGAGTGTTGACGAAAGCGTACCTATGGTAGGGCCCGGCTTTCACGTATCCACCCAAATGGCTTGATGATTGGATGGCAATAAGGTAATTTGTGCCTGCTGGTGAGTCAAATGGCTACTACACAGCTAATGAGTTAACGACTGGTGGTATTGGTTTTGTATAAGTTTTGTGCTTAATGTAAATAAATTCGAGGGAGGACGACGATGATTAAGAAAAGAAGGGATCCGGTTGAACATGCTGCGATGCCGGGGTTAAAGGATGACTTGCAGGAAGGTCGTATCACGCGACGTGATTTTCTACGCTACGCAACCCTGCTCGGGGTATCCACGACAGCGGCCTATAAATTGGCTAATACCGTTAACAATGGCGAGTCATTCTTGATGCCGACCGCGCAGGCTGGAAGCATGCCGAAGGGCGGCACCCTGCGTATTTCCATGCGGGTGCAGGAAATACACAGCCCCCACACGTTTTCCTGGTTGTCAGAGTCAAATATCTTTCGAGGATCGAACGAATATCTGACCTACACGGATTATCAGAACGTCACCCATCCGGCGCTGGTCGAAAGCTGGGACGTCAGTGACGATATCCGGAGTTGGACGTTGAATCTTAGAAAGTGGAAGTGGCACAGCGGACGTGACTTTACCGCTGATGACGTGATCTGGAACATCAAACGCTGCCTGGACCCGGCGACGGGCTCCTCTGTTTTGGGTTTGATGAAGGGCTACATGATGGATGACGCCGGCGAGAACCTGTGGGATGCCAATGCGATCGAAAAAGTGGATGACCATACGGTCAGGATGAACCTTAAGACCGCTAACGTTGCGATTCCTGAGCATCTGTTCCACTATCCAATGGCGATTATCGATCCCGACGAAGGTGGCAAGTTTGGCGTGGGATCCAATGGGACCAGTGTGTTCGATTTGGTCGAATTTAAACTGGGTGAAAAGGCTGTACTCAAGGCCCGGAAGGGAGAAGAGCACTGGAACGGCGGTCCCCACCTTGATTCGATTGAGTGGATTGACTTGGGTGATGATGCATCAGCCCAGCTTGCAGCGTTTGCGTCCGGTCAGGTCGATGGAGCCTATAACGCAGCCGTTGGGCAGAAAGATGCCTATGCGACATTGGCGGACTACACCTTAATGTCAGCCTCTACGGCGGGTACTGGTGTATTGCGAGGTCAGTGCGATGTAGCACCATTCAATGATCCGCGGGTTCGCAAAGCCATGCGTCTGGCGGTTGATACAAATCAGGCCTTGGCAGTAGCGCATCGGGGTGTGGGTGCGGCAGGCGAACATCACCATGTCTGTCCAATTCATCCCGACTACCACGAACTGCCCTTTATGGCACGAGATGTTGCAGCTTCCAAGGCGTTACTGGCTGAAGCGGGTTACCCCGACGGTGTCGAAATCGGTGGAATAGCCTGTAAGAAAGATCCGCCCTGGGAATTAGCAGCCGTCGAGGTCATGGTTGAGCAGATGAAGGAAGCGGGTATAAAAGCGGAGATCGACCTCCTGCCATCGTCGGAATTTTGGGGTATCTGGGATAAGACCCGATTGGGATTTACTTCTTGGGCGCACCGACCTCTGGGATTTATGGTTTTGGGTCTTGCTTATCGTAGTGGTGTGCCATGGAACGAGTCCCACTTCAGCGATGCCGAGTTTGATTCAACACTAACGCAGGCAGAAGGGATAGCCGATGCCCGCGAGCGCTCAAAACTGATTGGAAAGCTCGAGACCATCATGCAGGAACGTGGTCCGGTCGTGCAGCCGATTTGGCTGGGGCGATTCACCCCCTGGCGCAAAACGGTAGTGGGTTTCAACATGCATCCAACCCAATATATCTTTTCCCATGAACTTGCATTGAATAGCTAAGTGGTTTCGTAAAAGACAAGATCCTTATGAGGATCTACGATCTACGGGGTCTTCGGGCCCCGTATTTTTTTGCCCTAGTGTCAGGCGGCGTCGATAGTCGATGTAGAGGGTGGTGTTAAACCGAGTATTTCAGGTGTCGTATGACAGCCTGCCAGAATAAACTACTGTACTCATGGTGTTACACAAATATACTGAAAGCCTGCAAGTCAGATAAAAAAGGGGGAATTCTCGATGGCTGACTACGTGCAACTGAAGTCTCGACTTGATGCTCATGAAATCATTCTACTCGACGGTGCGATTGGTACGCAGCTCCAGCACATGCGCGCGCCAATGAACAATCAGGCATGGGCGGCAGCCGCGCTTGATACGCATCCTTTTACCGTGCGACGCTTGCACGAGAATTACATTAGGGCTGGTGTCGACGTCATTACGACTAACACCTATTCCGCAGGTCGGCACAATCTGGAGCCTCTTGGTTTGGGTGATAGATTCGAGGAGTTGAACCTACGGGCGGTCATGCTGGCTCAGGATGCTCGGAATGCTTGTGCCGAGGAAAGGCCAATTTACGTCGCGGGCTCTGTCTCTAATTTTGGACTGCTAGCAGGTGCGGAGCCAGAGTGGAAACAGTTCGTTCGAAGTGGGACGTTTTTACCGGGTCGATCCGAGACTTCGGATGCCCAGGCCAAAGATAACTTACGGGAGCAAGCAGAAGTACTCGCCGAAGCTGGCGTAGACCTGTTGCTCGCCGAAGCGACAGGCAGTACGGAACAACGACACTGGGCGATTGAAGCTTGTGTCTCTACTGGACTGCCTGTTTGGGCCGGTTTCAAATGTCGGTTGGACGACAACGCTCAGTTGAAAGTCGGTTATCGTTCAGGGGATGATTTTGAATCTTCCATTGATGATTTGTTGGCGTTAGGACCAGATGTTGTGACGATATTCCATTCAAATGTGGCCGCAACTTCAGCCGCCTTACCAGTTATGCAAAAACACTGGAAGGGCCCAATTGGTCTCTATCCGGATGCAGACCGCAGCGATTATGTGGCGACTTATCGTGATTCAAAAACGGATACTAAGGTTCAGCCCGAAGCATACGTGGATATTACTCGTAAGTGGGTGGATCAAGGCGTGCAGATTATTGGTGGCTGCTGCGGATTTGAGATCGAATACATTCGCCCATTGCGGAACGCACTTCCAACCCGTCTGCCCTCGAGCTAACACTCATAAGGTTCCAAGAAAAATTTATGTCGATTGGACATTAGCTAGCCTGCTCGGTTTTTGTGGACGAGGCTAAATGGCTTGTTGTGTATCTGAAAATTACTGACACGTAATTCAAAGGAGAATTATCGATGGAAGTTGGTGGCAATCACTATAGAGATCCAAGCCCGCATATCCAGACGTTACGGGTACCCAATCTGAGTGAGATCGATTTTTTGGCTCTACGCGCGGGGCGTCTTGCCCGTTTGCAGCAAATGATGAAACGACATGGAATACCGGTTTGTCTTTTCTACAATCCGGGCAACATCCGCTATGCAACAGGGACAGAAGTCATGGGTGTTTGGACAGCGACGACACTTGCGCGTTTTTCGGTTGTGCCAGCAGAAGGTGCGCCAGTTATGTTTGAATATATGAATTCAATGCACGTATCCGAAAGATTCGTTGATGATGTGCGTCCAGCTCCATCCTGGCAGTACAAGGCAACAGAGGGATTAGCGGCGGCAACTAAATGGGCCGATCAAGTCAAATCGGTGATGGTCGAGCTTGGCTGTGCGGGAGAACCACTTGCCGTCGATAAACTAGATGGATTCGGGTTTATGGCACTGCAAAATGCCGGTATCCAGGTAACTGACCCCAGCCCGGCGACAGTGGATGCCCGTGAGGTCAAAACGCCAGAAGAAGTTGAAATCATGATCTTGAATGGCGCCGCGGGTGATGCAATGCTGGCCGATTTTGAGGCGGCAATCCGGCCCGGCGTCCGTGAATATGAGCTGCTCGGCGTTCTGAACAAGACGCTCTTCGATCATCATGGAGAGTTTATGTTTACTCGCTTGGTTGCCTCGGGTACGAACACGAATCCATGGATGTCAGAGGCCCACGACAAGGTTATCCAACCTGGTGACCTGGTGGGCATTGACACAGACTCCAACGTATACGAAGGCTATGTTGTCGATATTTCACGTACGTTCTTGTGCGGTGATGTTGCCACAGAGGGTCAAAAAGAGGCCTATCGGATAGCGTATGATTGTGTCAACGGTATGCGCGAGCTGATGAAACCTGGGATGACATTTGAAGAATTCGGGCATGCGGCACCAAAGCTACCTCCTGGGTATAAGAATGGTCGCTATGGAGCCATGGCTCACCAGGCAGGATTGGAAGATGAAGGCCCAGGGATACCTTACCCGGATGATGACCGCAAGGGAGAACCCACCAATTATGTAGATCGCTCTATTCAGGAAAATATGGTTTTTTGTCTGGAATGCTATGCCGGCAGGGATGGCGCGCCCTACGGGGTGAAATTGGAAGATCAGGTTCTTGTGACGGCAGACGGTGCTGTTCCGCTCTCCACTTATTCATTCGACGCAAAATTATTATGAGGTGATTTAATACTAATTGACGAAAATTGTTAATCGAAGGTAAGGTTGCTGCCGTTAACTGCCAACTTAATGTCTAACAATCCGATGGATGCGCACATCTCACAGACTTCTGTGATCAATATTTCTCGGCTATTCGAGTCTGACGCACCAGCTGATTTTCAATTAGATGAGAAAATTGTTGACGCACTGCGGCATCAAGGTAGTTTTGTTTGCATTGGTTACCCAGGGTGGGAGGGGCTTGAGCAACGGGCGCGATGTATTACAGAATTCTTTAGCCTGCCCGATGAGATGAAGCTCTCTATCGCGACTCAACAAGTTACATCGTCTAATTCAAACGGGTATCGTGGTTATTATCCGCCTCCCAAAGTACGAGGTTGGTCTGATAAAGAGCGACTAGATATTGGGCCAGAACCTCCGTTAGAAGCTCCATTGCTTCAAGGTGGGGCGATATTTCGAGAAAGCAATCGTTGGCCGGCGGTAGAGCCCCACGAGGGCTGGCGCCGAGAGTGTCTTGCCCATTTTGCACAGATTCGAGAGATAACTGTGGCTCTAATGGATGCGATAGCGAGAGGGTTAGGGTTGGACAATATAGAATTCAAAAGGCTTTATCACGGTCGAAACGGTACGGTTCGCTTGTTGAATTATCTTTCGCCATCAAGTAGGTCGGGCTCGAAAGCATATGTCTCAAGCCTAAAAATGGTAGATGACGGTCGGCGCTGGATTATCGGCCAGGAGCATGTTGATACAACCGTTCTTACTTTGTTGTGGCAGAACAAGAAGGGCCTTCAAATGAAGGATTCACAAGGTTACTGGCGCGATGTACCTGTGGTTCCAGGTGGTTTATCTCTTCACTGCGGCGATGTTTTTAATAGGTTAACTAATGGGGTGATTAATGCTGCACGTCATCGCGTTGTTGGTGATGGCGAAAGCAGGATGTCACTTGCTATGTTTTTAGAACCGGATTGGGCAACAAAGGTAGACCCGCCGGATGTGAATGCGCCTTTGACTTATGCAGCCCATCTTTTGAATATCTTTTCTGCGCGCCTGGAAAAGCAGATCAAAACTTCAAAGTAGTGCTCTCACTTGACTCTTCTAATTCGGACTACCCGCCAACTGTATGAGTGTTATTAGACGCTCAAAGAGAAAACATACTTCGTCAGGTTATTCAATTAGAGAGTGAAAGAGCCTGAAAATACTGTTGTAATGCATGAAGTTCGTTCCCCATATCTCGACCCACTGTACTGGTAAGCGGCGGCACATAGTCGCGCACGCATTCTAGTATAGGCACCAACCTGGCTGATGGCTTTCGATTTGTAACCCAAAAAGCTTGGCTGGCACTGGATGCTAGTAGCGCTAATGAGGCTTCTAGACAGAACCTAGAACGAGTATGTTTCTGGTAGGCGAACATTGAGGGAGATGCGACATCATTTTGTCCTGCGATGCCACCCCCCTCGCTAGGGGGTAAAAAACTTCTGCGAGCCGCATGTCTGGCTTCTTCTCCGTAACCGACTTGTAGGAAACTGAGCAAACCTGTACCCCAACCATCCCCCTTGGGATCCGCTAAATTGGCGGGGAGGTGATCTGCACTATGAAGTTTCATCGTATGTCGATCTGCTAGTGTACATAGATCAGCGAAACGGGCATTGATATCGTCGATCGCGGGCGCAGCCTGTGCATTATGGTACCCCCCGGTTGATATCGCGCGACCGAGTGGCTCGGACTGCGTCGGTAGTATATAAACTGGATTGTCAGTGACAGAAGAAAGTGAAATCGAGGCGGTTTCTTCTGCTATTGCTACAGCTTCTTCAACGGCACCCAGCACAGCGGGTAGAATTCGCCAGGAAACCGGTGCCTGGTGAGCAATGCGTCCGTGATGCGAAGAGGTTTTGAACCACCATCGCAAGTTGCGCAGTGCCCGTTTCTCGTGAGGGTTTCGAGCATAACGCACGAGGGACGCACTGTAGGGGGTAAGTGGTGCCGCATAAGCGTCAACAGACAATGCAAAAATCTGTGTTGCTAATGACAGGTGACCTCTCGCTGTTAGAGCAACGTCACACAACAGAGCTGACGATACGGGAGACCCATTAATTCGGGCCATCCATTCCCCTTCTTCAGTTTCCCCTTCGGGTAGAAAGTTCATGACATGTGCCAGCGGTAAAATTTCTCCAGCCCCAACCTGCCCTGAGAGAGGTAGTTTCGGGAGTGGGCGGTCGAGCATGCTGGCAATTCGCTGAGCTTCTATTGGGCGGGCTTTAGCGTTACCTTCTATATAGTTTGCCAGTCGCGCAAAAATAATCATCCTAACAACGCGTTCTGGAACATACTCAAGGCCGAATCCACCGCCTGGCCTAACCCGACTTCGGCTTCTTGCCAGTTGACGTTGTTGCTCAGGATTTATTCTTTTGGATGCACCTTGTCCGGCTTCCGAGGTTGTTCCATAGATAAATTGGGTACGGTCGCTGTCAAGATACGCCATAAAGGATTGCCGCGAACGTTTAATCGCTTTTTTCGCACCTGGGGAGATAAGGACCGATTCACCGGTTACTGAAACCCGTCTTAGATTCTCCAGCGTGAAGTCTTTTCTGCTATCAAGTACGACGGTCATTTCTTTGGGCTCACGTTCTATACTCTATCGGCTATAGTTTCAGTCATCACGGAATTACCGTTATCGATTGCATCGCTCATTCTGTGTGCCAGTCGTGCTGCACTGTTACCTATAATCCGCTTTTTAGTGACGGGTGGAAAATCTTTGCGAATTTCTGCAACGAAATTTGCCAGCTCCAGAGGTGCCTGTCGGTCCTGAATATCTAATGCATGGCTGGCTACGCCGCCAAGGACAGCCATTATTCGGTCGAATAGATAAGCGACTTGACGTTGGTTGCGGCAGGCGATGTATCCGTTGGCATTAATATCGTCTTGCTCAGATGCCCCAGCCTCTGCTGCCAAAAGCAGGGTCGGTTCGGACAGTCTCCGCATTTGGTCAACAAAGTCTGCTGGCACAAACTCTAGGTACGACGTCGTGCGCCCAGCGCGATAGTGGTCACCCAGGCGTACCAGTCGGTCCGGTAATTTAGAGACGGGTCCTTTGTGCAGCTTGATTATGTGTCTACGGGCGAGCTCTGCAAGGTCGACCCAGCTCATTGACACGCCGTCCAACGCCTGCGGGATACGGGCGTTGTGGTATCCACCTGTCGATATGGTTTCTACCTTACTACCTAGGGCGTCAGTGAAAAACATCGGATTGCTAACCATTGACTGCAGGCTTTCCTCGCTGCAACGGTAGAGCCGCTCACTGGCACGTAGGGCTTGGCCCAAAATTCTCGGTAAAATTCGGTAGCTCACGGGTGCCTGGAACGGTCGACGATTGATTAAAGGCCCTTTCAAACAATGGGACAGGTTGTCAATTGCCACTGCTTCGTATGGGTCATTCCACAGCGGTTTCAGGGCAGGGTCTATGTGTTCCAGTGGAGCTTGTATGGCTTCGAACGAAAGCGCGAAAACTTTTTGTGCGAGGGTGAGCCGTCTCTGAGTCGTTATCGCGTCAATGCCAGCAAGTCCGACCGAGCAGAATGCAGTGTTTCCGCTACTAGCGCACAAGGGTTCGTTAACCAACTCCGGGAAAGCTCTAAGTAGATAAAACAGTGGGAGGATCTCACCTGGAGAGGTAAGTCCTCCGGCTGGGATTTTTGGCATGGGCCCATCCAACCGCTTTGCCAATGTCCTTGCTGTCTTTGGACTGACGGCAGACCCGCCACGCAGGAAAAGCCCCAGGATTGCAAACACCATTGATCGAACCGCTGATTCCGGGAGGTTTTTATCGTCAAAAGAAAGCCCTAGGAATGGAACGCCTATCTTTTTGAGCCGCTGTCGTTCTTTGTCGTTGATCCTGTTTTTTGCATTCGGGCCGTAATCAGAGGTGGTGCCATAAATAAATTCGTTGGGGCGGGCGCTAACATATTCACGAAAGGCCTTATTCGAGTCTGAAATAGTACGAATCGCTGTTTCACCGAATCTTATCTTCTCACCCTTAACAGCAACCCGCTCAAGGTTGATCAAGGTCAGATCATCAGGTTCGTTAAGAGAAACCGGCATATCTCAATTCGGTACGGTGCGTGACGGTTGCTGTATCGATGTTGGCTAGGTCGTGCGAAGAGGGATTCGACTTATTTTTCTGCGCGCCCAGTCCAATTGCGCCAAGCAAAATTTGCCCGTATGCCCACGTCGAGAAACGGCTGCGGTGGTAATTGGTTCGGTGTACCCAAGCTTTGGAGATCTGGGATTAGCGGATTGTCTCGTCCACAGGCCAGATCTGCTGCCAGTAGTCCACTGATGGTTCCCTTAGACACGCCTATTCCATTTTGGCAGATGGCGCTGTAAACATTTTTCGAGACTTTTCCAAACCCGTGCCCCTGGTTCTGGGACGCACAGACGAAACCCGTCCAGGTGTGTTCCATCGTGACCTCAGGCAGCATTGGAAAACGATCCCGAAAACGGTCTTGGTGAACTAAACGAAGACGTTTGTGGTAGGCATCGCTGCGACGACAGCCTGGACCGTACTCAACTTGCTGACGAATTAAGATGCGATGGTCTTGCGTGTAACGCATGGTCACACCTGGCATGCCCACCGGCGTGAGCCCCCAGTCTTCTTGGCCACGCAAAGCCTTTTGTTCGTCAATAGTTAGTGATCGTGACAGACTGGCCGATAGAGCGATTGGGATGAGGGATCTTTTATAAAATCCAAAATCTTCCGTGTAGATTCCTGTGCCGAGTATCAGTTGTGAAGCCCGAACCTGTCCTGCAGATGTCGTCAGAGTGATCGTGTCACCATAATCGACACTTATAACGGGAGAGTTTTCATACACGGTGACATTTTCGGGTAGGCTGTCACCGAGCCCACGTACCAGAGCAGCTGGATTCATGAGAATCGTTCCTGGGGCATAAAGTGCGCCATGGTAGTAACTTGTGCCAATTTCGGTGGCCAACTGTTGACGGTCGAGCAATCTGTAAGGCTCGCCGAGTTGTTCAAGAACCTTCGCAAACGGTTCTATTTCTGATGTAAAGCCGTGCTCAGATACCGCACCGTGGTACTGCCCTCTGGGGCTCCAGTTACACTCGATGTGGTGAGCATCGACTTGTGCCTGGAGATAATCCATCCCGCCTCGGCCTAGCCGCGTATGTCTTGGCATCACGGATAGCTCGTCTTGAAGTTGGCGACCGTGGGGTAGGTCGATCGCAAATCCGGCATTCCGACCCGAGGCTGCACCAGCAAGCGCCTGTGCCTCCAGCAGCATGATGTGATCAGACGGTCGGTTTTCGGCGAGTCGTCGCGCGGCTGCCAGCCCCGCGAACCCAGCGCCGACCACGAGCCAGTCCGTACTCACCGACTCTGTCAACGGTGAACTTGGTGTCCGCGGCGGAAGAATGTTATTCCAGCCGTTAGTGAGATCATCTTGTGGAAGTAGATTTATGTTAGCCATATCCCTTGCCAGCAAATGTCTTGGTCACGCCCTAAGCAGTGGCTGATTATGTTTATATAGTGGAATCATCTAAGGACTGCATCAGCGCCAATAAGTTCCCGCTTGCGCCGTTCAACGTAATCTTCGAGCTCTTCCACTATAGCTGGGTCTAAGGGAGGTTGCTCATAGTCATTGACGGCTTGCTTCCAGATGGCGTTGGCACGTTGGGCTGAGTCCAGCCCCCCTGCTTCTTTCCAATTTTCGAAGTTCGTCCAGTCGGATACCACCGGTGAATAGAAAGCACTGTCGTAACGTTCCATGGTGTGCGCCGTACCAAAATAATGCCCACCGGGTTGTACCTCCCGCATCGCCTCGATGGCGAGGGTGTCCTCATTGACTA
>Ga0257107_1000479_pt1 | contig 15186 bp, 7 predicted proteins | sample LP_taG_2_FD_190178 | JGI IMG/M metagenome (GOLD analysis project Ga0257107, IMG submission 190178) | Marine microbial communities from Northeast Subartic Pacific Ocean, Canada - LP_J_2011_P26_500m | ecosystem: Environmental > Aquatic > Marine > Oceanic | place: Canada: Northeast Subartic Pacific...
CTTCCTCGCTGAAATTTTGTCTTGCAAAAGGAGGTGGTTTTACTGGAAATGGTTGTGTAGGCCAGGCCTCTTCACCTTTAAGATCGGATTTTTTTACTGGTCGTTCTTCGATAGGAAATAATGGTTTCCCTGTATCGCGATCAAGAAGAAATACATAGCCCGATTTCGTGACCTGTGCTACCGCATCAACTTTTACCCCATTATGTGTTACAGTAACAAGATTTGGCGGTGCCGGTAGATCGCGATCCCAAAGATCATGATGTACAGTTTGGTGGTGCCATAAACGCTGGCCGGTCTCTGCATCAATCGCGATAATACAATTTGCAAATAGGTTGGAGCCCGTACGATTTCCACCCCAGAAGTCGAATGATGCCGATCCAGTGGGTGCATACACCACACCCCTCTCTACATCCAAACTGATACCCGCCCAGGCATTAGCGCCACCTATTTTTACATAGGCATCTTCGGGCCATGTCTCATACCCGTATTCACCAGGTTTTGGTATGGTATGAAATACCCATTCCACAGCACCGGTCCTTGCATTAAAAGCACGTATATAACCCGGTGCCGCATCAGCGTTCTCGGAAACACGGGTGCCAATTATGTATAAATCTTTATAAATAACTCCGGGTGAGGTTGAAATAACAAAGAGATCTGCTGCTCGGGGACCCAAGCCTGCCTTAAGTGAAGCGACTCCTTCGGTCCCAAAACTGACCACTGGTTTACCTGTGATTGCGTCAATAGCAAATAGGAGTGATCCAGCGGTAAATAATATTCGCTTATCATTACCTGATTTCCAATAAGTTACTCCTCTATTTACGTGCGGTGAAAAATCCAGCGCTGGATCGAATTCCCATAATAATTCTCCCGTCGCAGCTTGTAGGGCAATCAGTTTAATAGCGGGGGATGTAGCGTATAAAATATCATCAACAATAATCGGATTGCATTGGATCTGGGATTGTTGCCCCAGACTATCCCCGGTTTGATAGACCCAGACGACCTCAAGCTGATCAACATTGCCTTTATTTATCTGGCCTAATGATGAATATTGGTTTCTTCCCGGATCTCCTTGGTATGTTTCCCAGGTTGTATAAGGATCTTGTTTGCTACTGCAGCTGAATATCCCGATACAGGACCAAATTACGAGACTGAACCAAGATATTATCAAGCACATTAATTCCGCTACAGGTCCTCAGCCCGATTAGAGCCTTCTTTTATGAATATTTCTCTGTTGTTTTTTATATCGGTAAACGTGTCTATTTCCCCGCTAGGCCATATTATTGATAGTGAATCAACCGTAGTGTGATTTCCAAGTCCAAAAGATGCCGTTAGCCCTGACTGGGAAAGATAACTGGATCCCGTTCGGATTATTCGCTCCATTTTATAGCCATCCACGCTCACTACAACTTTTGCGCCAAGGGCATCTCTATTACTGGTTTCCCCCTCAAGAATTACCCGTAGAAAATTTTTCTTCTCAGTATTATTGCGCCACAAGTGAACAGGGCCATTATTTTCCGTAAGCAGAATATCCAGATCCCCATCCCGGTCGTAATCTCCCGCTGCGGCTCCACGTACAACCATTTTGTTATCCAAAACACCAGCAACCATCTCGTTTGCATTGGCAAATACACCGTTACCATCGTTTGTAAACAACTGTGATACTTGCCGATAGGTAATACTTTCCTGGTCTTTGGTGCGAAAGGGGTAAACGTGACCATTGCCAATAAAAAGGTCCAGATCTGTATCCAAGTCTACATCAAACAAAAACAACCCAAAGGTAAGCGATAAATAGCTAGAACGCCCAATGCGTGATAAGGCAGCCCGGTCATTAAACCATCCTTTACCGGAATAGCGATACACACCAATCATTTCATTAGAAAAATTGCCTACGAAAATAGATGGGTATCCGCTGCTGTCGACAATACCGGCATCAATACCCATACCAGCTCTGGCTTCGCCATTTTCTCCGTAAGCCATACCCAGTTCGGTACCTTTTTCAGTAAATGTGCCGTCACCATTGTTTTGATATAGTAAATCTCGCTCACCATCGTTGGCCACGGCCAAGTCAGGCCAGCCATCATCATTGTAATCAAGCTGAACCACCCCTAATGATTTCCCCGGGGCAGGTAGAAATCCGGCAATTTGCGTATGATCAGAAAATGTACCATCACCATTGTTATGGTAAAATCTGCTGGGTAGCCCTGTATACATTTCTGGAGGACAATACACTTTCGTTTTACTATCTAAAGAACACCAAAGATCACTGGCGGGGGACCAGATAGCGTAATTCCCAACGTATAGATCCAGCCAACCGTCCTTATCAGCGTCAAAAAACATAGCTGAACTACTCCATTCTATCCTATTTCCTAAACCCGACAGTTGACTTACGTCGTTGAAGATTCCGTCATTATTTCTGAGCAGTATATTTCTGTCTAAAGATGTCAGGAATATATCCTGATCCCCGTCATTGTCGTAATCAGCAGCTACGATACCCAGTCCGTATGTATTTATGAATCCGAGCCCTGTTTCTTCTGTTACTTCGCTGAAAGTACCATCCTTATTATTTTTATAGAGCCATAAGGTTTTGATGTTCCGTTTGGTATGATTTTCCCAACCACCGCCACCTACCAATAGAATATCAACCCAGCCATCATCATTATAATCGATGAATCCAGCTCCAGAACCCATTTGTTCTGGGAACCACATTTTCCCAAAGGATCCGTTATCATGGTGAAAGTTTCCCAGCCCAGATTCCGAGGTTACTTCAGCAAAGTTTATTTTTGCTGCCTCGTTTTTCTGTTCATTTACTGCCATTGCTGATGGCTGCTTTTCCTTACTACAGGAATTGTTAAATAATACAACAAGCAACAGTATGTTTATTCCCCGGTATATTAGGGGTGGATAAGGATATAATTGGTTTGGCGTTGCGCCCATCAAGATTGGGAAAAATTACATTATAATTATGACCTCAGGGTACAAATCTTCATTGATTGGTCAAAAGTGGTGTGCGCGATACGTGTCAAATAACTATATAATGAGTAAATACATAGGTTTATTATTATTGTTCCATAAGTTATATAGTATACGGTGTGCTGTTTTTCAATATTAGTTAAAAAGCATTACATTAATTATTTAATTTTTTCTTGACTCTTAGTAAAAATATTTGCGAAGTTTGCCTTTGATGGTCGGTAGCCTAACCAAAACAGCTGTCTAACTGCGCCAGTTTGCGCAAAGAATTCCATAATTGAAAACTTCTTTCGAACAAATTTTACTATGGAGGAAAACAAAATGACGGATCGTAATAGTTACACCAGTAAAATAGTGCTAGCTTTAACACTTACAGTTTTTATGGCTGGTAGTCTTTTTGGACAAACCGCAGGAAAAGTCAGAGGTACTGTAACTGATGAAGCCAGTGGTGAAGCCCTTGTTGGTGCCAATGTCCTTATTGATGGGACTGGCCTCGGTGCTGCAACCGATGAAAACGGTGAATATTTTATTTTGAATGTTGCGCCTGGTACATATACCATGCGCGCAGAAATCATCGGTTATAAAACTGCCGTTGAGATAGACGTCCGTGTTTATATTGATTTAACCACAACAATTAACTTTTCTACGGCAGTGGAAGCGGTAGCTGGAGAAGCAGTTGAAGTACTTGCTGAGCGTCCACTTGTTCAGCCTGATGTTGCTGGAACAGTTATTAATGTAAGTGGTAGTGATATCGAAAATATACCTGTACGATCCGTTGGCGATTTTATCAGCCAGCAGGCCGGTGTGGAACAAGGTATGACGATCAGGGGCTCTGGAGTAAATGAAACAGCGTTTGTTGTTGATGGTATCAGTACGCGCGGTGGCCGTGATGGCACACCAACAACTGCTATTGCCTTGACTTCAGTTGATCAATTGCAGATCCAAACTGGCGGTATGAGCGCCTCTGTGGGTAATGCCCGTGGCGGTGCCATTAATATTGTTACCAAGGATCCACGCGATAGAATGATCTTGGATGTTTTGATAAATCAATCACCAGCCAGTAGCATGTCATTTGCCGGAGATGGAGAAATTGTAAAAGATGCAGATGCCTACTGGTGGAAACCATATAAAGATGAAACAGTGAATTCAGCTGGGACAGCTGGTGGAGCTTGGGATGTGTATGAACAAGCACAATACCCTGCATTTACCGGCTGGGATGCCCATATGGCTGGTACGGCAGGTTCAGATACACTGTTAACTAAGTCTGATTGGTTAGATGTGTTTGACTGGCACCATCGCAAAAACACTGAAGTAACCGAAGCATTTTCATCTATTGATATGACCTTTGGTATGCCATTAGGCGGGACTGGCCTGCGCTTTCTGGTTTCTTATCTGGCAAATAATGAACCCTATTTTTATCCACAAGCGCGCGCCTCTTTTAAAGAGAATAGTGTTCATGCCAAGCTTTTGTATGATTTGAGCCCTTCAATGAAATTGATGGCTTTTGTTAAGACGGCAGAGCAGACCGGTACGGCCCACGAAGCGTGGGATATGTTGCGTGTGCCCTATCCGCAACGTGGTGGTACTCCATTATATCCATGGGGAGCTGGTGGCGCTAACTCAACATTAGTATTTAGTAGTAATCAGGGGATATCCCCAACGGAGACGCTGATTAACCAGAATGGGGATCATACTGGTAAAAGTGTGATTTATGCTTGGGACAGGTATGCTATAACAGATTATAACACCAATATTATGGGCGCAACGTTTACGCACACCCTTAATGCGAAATCTTTTTATAATCTTGGCTTTTCCATGAATGAAGAAACATTTGTTACTGAGCCCAACACTCGTCGTTTAGGGTCTAATGAAGGCCCTGGATCAGCGAGCCCTCCTTCTGCGGTAGTAAAATTGTATGGTTCAGGGGGAACAGGTCAAGATTCGTTAGTTTGGACACCTTGGGGTTGGACTTCGGATGGTATGAGCAACCCGGGTAGTGGAACCCGTCTTGGAGGTCACTGGGCTCGTGGCCGCGATAATTCAACGGTTAAAAGCACTAACATTAATTTGGATTATACCACTCAGCTGAATAGCACAAACCAGGTCAATGCTGGTTTTTGGTTGTCTATGTATGATTATGATATGGAATATGGATCCAGCGATTCTGTTATTGTGCACGTTGAACGTGGTGCCCAGAAATGGCAGAAGACGCCAACGCAAGCTGGTTTATATGCAGAAGATAAGCTGGAATTTAAAGGTATGATCGCAACTGTAGGATTGAGCATGGATTATTATAATCCGAATACAGATTGGTGGAATTTTGGTGATTATGCCCGTGATTTGACGGCCAAGGAAAAAGGCGAAATTGGGGACGAACGTTTTGATGATGTTGATGCAGAGGCCGCAGAAACACAAATAACATTTAATCCAAAAATTCGGATTGCATTTCCAATTACTGTAAATAGCAAACTGTATTTCAATTATGGCACATATCGTCAGCAATTGACTGCTCAGGAAAGTTTTATGATCTGGCAGGCCTGGCGTGGCGAAGTACATCAGATTGGCGATCCAAACAATCCAATGCCCAAGACAGTTAGCTATGAGGTTGGTTATGAACAAGCTCTCCGCGATGCATATTTATTGCGGGTAGGCGGATACTATAAGGATAGTTCGCTGCAGCCTAAGACAGTTTGGTATCAAAGTATTGACTCCGAAGTATCTTATAACAGATCAGAGCCTTATAACTACAGTGATACCCGCGGTCTGGAATTCTCACTCAGTAAGAACATGGGTGCTTTGAGAGGTTACTTGAATTATACCTATTCTGTTCGTTCTCAGGGTAATTTTGGCTGGGGTTCACAATACGAGAACGATGTTACCCAGGCAGATTATGAACTTACTGCTACGGATCATTATCAAATTAAACCGGTGGCCGAACCTTTTGCTTCAGCCAACTTGGAATATGTGGCTCCAAAGAGCATGGGCCCATTGGCTGATTTCCGTGTAACACTGAATGGTGGCTGGCGTGCTGGCCGACATTTCACATGGGTCGGTCCAGGCGGCGCAACAATCCCTGGTGTAAACAATAATGTTCAAATGACAGATTTCTTTTTTCTGAATGCCCGTTTCAGCAAGAACTTAAATCTTGCTGGAACCCGCGTTATGGTTTTCGCAGATGTGCAGAATCTGCTGAATCTAAAGTATATGTATTTCAGTCCGTATAATCCGCATGGCGGTCCGTTTGAGGGTCAGGTAGGTGGAGATGACTGGGATAACTATATGACATCACTCCATATGCCAACTGAATTCTGGGGTGATGTAAGTGAGGATGAAATGACGTTCAATAATATTACGGGTGATGATCGTCCAGGTACTTACAGAGAGCGCGATGTCGACTTTGTGCCTATTGAAATAATTGCAACAAGTGCAAATCTACCGGCAACGGAAGATTTGCCGGCGCTTATACAGACTGGTGATGTACTTTACTATGTACATGACTCAGGTGATTGGTATCACTGGAACGGCTCAGGCAGTCTTCAGCCGGCATCAGCAAGCTTTGTCGATCAAGTGAAAGACGATAAAGCGTACATAGATATGCCTAATGAGTGGCACAGAACGTTCCTTAATCCAAGAACAATTAGCGTAGGTGTACGGATCTCTTTCTAGGTAATTATAATTAAGAATAAACTACAATTGATTAATCCTAACATATAGGAGATACACATGAAAATCGAAAAATATAGAAAGCATTATTTTTCAGCTTTTGCAGTATTTGTATTAGTACTGTCCACTGGGCTGAATGAATTAAGTGCACAGTATTCTATCAAATGGCTGAATGTCGGAAGCTTTCAAAGTTCATATTCCGAGGGCTTGGTAAATAGAGAAGAAGAACCGTGGGGCAATGCGCCGCTGATGTGGCCTTCCATGGATTATCACGCAGGTAATTCAAGGGCCCAGGCATTCTGGATGGGCGCGAAGAATTTTACTGATGAGAATGGTACTACATTTCCACATAAAATTGCTCATATTGGTCCTCGCTCTGGTGGTGATGTACAATTCTTTGCTGTAGAACAGTCGATTACTAGCAAGTTTGATCCAGAGATCACTGTAGATGGTGCCAAATCGTTTGAAAAATATGTTTTTGTTAATACGATGGATGCTAGCATGAAGCCGGATAGGATAATGACGGTTTCCAATAACAGTCGTATTGGTATTACTACTGTTGCGACTATGAACGCTTTCAGTCAGGAATATCATGACGATTATCATATAATTGAATACTCGTTTACTAATACAGGTAATGTTGACGGTGATGAAGATATTGAATTGAACGCCGATCTAACAGGTGTCATATTTTTCTTTATTCATCGTTATATGGTTCACGATGCCTCTTCTTGGATCCGTGGCGGCGGCGCACCGTGGGGTAAATTCACCATGAATGACGCCGTTGGCGATGGCCATGAAGATTATGATGTAGATTTTCGCGCTCAGTATGCCTGGGCTGGTTTTAATCCAGATAATACAAGTTTTAGCTCAATTGGTGGTCCCATGATGTTCCCTCACTGGGCATCAGCAGGATGGGATACCACTGGTCGCCTAGCTGCCGGTCAGATGGTAGGTCGTGTAACTATTGAATCGCCAGATACGTATGGCAGTGGTGATACAGGGTCACAGCCATCAACAATGGGCGTTATGGGAAGTGATGACCCCAACCTAACCACTGATGAATACAATACAACCCTGATGCAAATTCAGTATGATAATTACATGAGCCCTGCTAAAGTCGGAGGAGGAAGGATTTATCCTCATCACGCAGATGACATTGAGCCAGATGGCAATTTTGATACACCAACGAATGCACCAAATATTTATGAAGGTGTATATGATGAAGGTGGCTGGTCGGTAATTGAAGGACATGGTCCTTATGATATACCATTTGGTGGGACGGTCAATATCGTCGTTGCTGATGGTGTTAATGGTCTAAGTATGAAAGCAAAATATGACATTGGTAAACTTTATAAGGCTACCGGCGCAATTCCAGATGAATCAGCAATGCTGGAATATAACGGTACCAGTATGACTAAGAACCAATGGGCATTAACAGCCAAGGATTCCTTGTTTAAGACTTTCGATCGCGCCTTGGCGAATCATGCTGCTGGTTATAGTATTCCCCAACCCCCACATCCACCAGAATCCTTTGCGGTTACATCAGGTACGGACAAGATCACACTGGACTGGGTACCTGCGAGTGGCGGGCCATCTAGAACTGGCTGGCATGTGTACCGGGCTAAGGGAACCTACAATTTTCCATATGTAGGAGAAGCACTTGCAGACCATGGAGGATTAGGTCATGAACTTATTGTTGAGCTGTCTGGCAGCGCCACAAGTTATGAAGACGCAACAGCGGCCCGCGGTGAGAGTTATTATTATTTCATCCAGGCGGTTGGTGATGCAGCTGATAATAACGGTGGTGCGCTAACGCCTGCTGGAGCATTGAAAAGTAACCAGCATTGGACTCAAACCTATCTACCGGCTAGTTTGAAAAGAGCTCCTGGTGGGAGCTTGGCTGATGTTCGTGTAGTACCGAATCCATACCACGTAGGTGCAAAAACAGATGTACGGTTTTCAGATAAGGATAAACTAGCTTTTCTAGATGTACCTGGAAATTGTACCATTAAGATTTATACCCAATTGGGTGAATTAGTTAATACAATTGAACATACAGATGGAAGTGGTGATGAATATTGGGATCAAACCACTTCCTCTAGACAAGTAGTCGCCAGTGGTCTGTATATAGCTCATATTACGGATAATGATGGTGGCGACACTGCAGAACGAAAATTTGTTGTCATTCGTTAATCAAGGAGATTACAATCAAAAGGGATAGATTATGAAAAAACTACATACATTTAATATAATACCTGTACTTGTCCTGTCTTTCTTGTGCTCATTTACTTTTGCACAAGATGATGATGAGGATACTTCTACAGATAAATTAGCCCAGACTGGGATGAAGTTCCTGAGCTTCTCTCCTGATGCGCGAGCAGCCGCACTTGGAGATGCTTTTACAGCAAAAACAGGAGGCGCATCTTCATTGTTTTATAATCCGGCTGGCATGGCGCGTTTAGAAGGTGTGAATGTAGTCCTTGGTCAGACAAATTGGATTGCAGGTATAACTTACAATGCAGTAGGTTTTGCTTATGCTTCGGATGCAGGAGTGTTCGGTGTGTCGATGATGAATGTGGACTATGGAGAAATCCAAGGGACCATACGTTCTACTAATACTGCCGGATATACAGATACCGATCTGTTTACTCCAACCGCTTCTGTTGTTGGGTTAGGTTATGCTTTTGCACCAACAGACAGGTTTAGCGTTGGTGGACAAGTAAAATTCGCTAATGAAAATTTAGGGACTGCTTATTTGGATGCTGATGGGGGTCCATCAAGCACTGAGGATTTGGACATGAGTACCACAGCATTTGATTTTGGACTTATGTATCAAATGGACTGGAAAAATTTAATGGTTGCCATGAGTGCCAGGAATTTTTCTGAAAGTCTGAAATATGCAGAAGAAGCCTTTGAGCTGCCATTAACTTTTAGAATGGGTGTTGCTGCTGACGTTATAGAGAACCTCTCTGTTTCGTTAGTTAATGAACATCCTCGTGACTACTTACCGACCACTCGTGTAGGTGTTGAATACAGTTTGATGAATATGCTGGCAATAAGAGCTGGTTTCGTCACACCAACTGATGAAGCTGGTATTAATTTAGGTGTCGGTTTCAACATGGCGGGTTTTAGCGTTGACGTAGCTTACACTGATTTTGGTGCCTTCGATAGTGTGATGCGCTTTGGAGTGCAGTATACGCTCTAATCAACTGCTAATTATACTAGGATTATAAAATCCCCAATCCAATCGGGTTGGGGATTTTTTTAACCGTTTTTATTTAATAGCTTAAACCAAAGCCATATTCAAAAAGCGGGTCGTAATCACTGTCCCCATAATTGATAGGAATTTGTTCCATGCTGCGGGGCCATGATACTGATAATCTCCCAGTAGGATTGTAATCACCAAAAATAACATCTGTTACGCCCTTACCTGCCGAGCCTGGTAACCAGGCTGCAATTAATCCAGCCCATTTATCTAACTCATCTGCGATTATAAGTGGACGTCCTGACACGATGATCACTACAACCGGTACGCCTGCTTTTTTAATCCGGTCTATCGCTGCCAAGTCTTTCTTGTCTAATGCTAGAGATTCTCGATCTCCTTCCATTTCTGCATAAGGGGTCTCCCCGATGACAACAATGCCAACATCGGCTCCTTTGGCCCCCGAGCCATCTTTTGAATAGGTGACATTTGTAAAGGAACTTACCGCGACCTGAATAGCTTCATAAATTGTTGTTCCTTTTGTAATCGGACCGCTCTCACCTTGCCAGGATATTGTCCAGCCACCGCATTGATTGCCCAGGTCATCTGCGTTTTTACCGGCCACATGAATATGGCCAAGATCTTTAGAAAGTGGTAAAACACCATCGTTTATCAATACAACTAAAGACTGCTTAACAGCTTCTCTTGCGATATTTCTGTGTTCTTTTGAGCCGACCTTTTTCAACAACGATTTATCGCTATATGGTCTCTCAAAAATCCCCATTTCAAATTTGATTTTGAGAATGCGCGCAACTGCGTCATTAATTCTATTTTCACTTATGGATCCTTCATTGACAGATTCAATTAATAGATTTATAAAGTTTGTATACTTTTGTCCGCCATATTTTTCGGCACCAGGGACCATAACCATATCCATTCCAGCATTAATACTGGTAATAATATTTGACTTATAATCATCACCCATTTTTTCAAGTCCTTGCCAATCAGATACAAGAAAACCTTTAAACCCCAATTCTTTTTTTAATAAATCTGTTAATAAATATTTACTTACATGGCAGTATTCACCATTTACTTGATTATATGATGGCATAATTGTACCCACACCAGCTTCTATTGCAGATAAATAACCTGGTAAATGTATCTCACGTAATTCTTGTTCAGTTATTTGTGTATCTCCCTGATCAAGTTTTTCCTTTAATCCAGTTCCCCATTTGGTGCCGCCGTCACCTATAAAATGTTTTGCACAGGCTAATATACTGGTCGGGCCGTCAAGCCGATTAGTTTGAAGACCCCTTACGGCCGCCGCCGCCATTGATTTAACAATATTAGGGGTTTCACCAAAACCCTCATAGGTCCGTCCCCAGCGTTCATCTCTTGGCACCGCAAGACAGGGAGCAAAATCCCAATCAATTCCTGTCGCTGCTACTTCTTCAGCAGTTGCACGATAAACATCTTCAATTAATTGTGGATTATTTGTACACCCCAACCCGATATGGTGTGGGAATATAGTAGCACCAATTACATTATTATGACCATGCACAGCATCGATACCATATATTATTGGAATACTAAGCCTGGTGGATAACGCAATTTTTTGAAACCCATCATACATTTCCGCCCATGATTTCGGATAGTTTTTTGGCGGGGTGGAACCGCCACCGCTTAATAGTGACCCTAAATAATAGGTACCGATATCATTATCGCTCTCCAAAAATTGTCTATCTACTTGAGTCATTTGACCAATTTTTTCTTCGAGAGTCATATAGCTCATCAGATCCCGGACACGGTCCATTACTGGCAAGCCAGAATTTTTATACAAAGAACTATCTGTTGGTACCTGTGTTGATCTATCCACTAGTTGTTCCTTAATTAATACTGATTCTAGATCTTTTTTATTTTTGTCTTTTGCTTGATAGGACTTTTTTGACTGACAACCAGCAAATAATAATATGACTATTAATAACGAAATTTTATCTTTTGTTAAAAACATAGGTGTATTTATTTCTCCAGTTTATTAAAAAGTATTGATTGAACCCTGTATTAGTGTTTTAAATAGGTATTCTATATTACTAAATAACTATAAATAAATTCAGGATTATTAAGGCTGGTTATTTGCTTTTGTCGAGAATCTTCGCTATTATCTATATCAATTTTACTGGTAGCAATTAAACACACTTCTGAGGGAATAATATAATGAATGACAGATTGAACCCGCTTGCCCCTGATTATAGCCATTATCAGCTGGTAAGCGTATCATTATTAAGGGTATTAGTTGGCTGGCACCTATTATACGAGGGGATGGCCAAATTGGCCTATTCAAACTGGACATCAGCTGCTTATCTGCTGGATTCAAAATGGATATTTTCTGGTGTAGCAAAATGGATAGTTACAAATCCTGGATTATTAAGTTTTGTTGATACATTGAACATGTGGGGCCTAACCTTGATCGGCTTAAGTCTAATGTTTGGCTTAATGTCACGCTGGAGCAGCATAGCCGGCGCCTGCTTATTAGTTGTATATTATCTATTTCATCCACCACTAGTTGGATTGGAGTATTCCAAACCACCTGAAGGTAGCTATCTTTTGGTTGATAAAAATTTAATTGAAGCATGTGCTTTGTTTGTTTTAGCAATGTTTCCCACTAGCCACATCACCGGTTTAGATAGATTTCTTAATAAAGATTAATAAATTTAAAGGAGCGTTTTTATGTCAGACAAAAAAACAAATAAAGCAGAAGAACAACAGTCCAGTCAAAACCCCGGATTGCAATTCGAAAGACGAGATATTATAAAAGGGTTGGCAGCTGTTCCAGCTATGTTGCTATTTTTATGGAATTATTTTAAGAAACAAGCGCTAGATAAAATGCGTAGCGGAAAAATTATGGAAGAGCTTTCCTTGAAAAAGAAAGCACCAGCTGTATTAAAAAATAAAAAACCAGGTGATCTTATTCGATTGGGTGTGATTGGTTATGGCTGGCGCGGGGCTCAGGATGTGAAAGCCGCTGGATTTGGTAATCCTGAGTGGGCTGCGAAAGCGAAAGATGCAGCAGATAAAAACAAGCTAGATAAACGGTTCGAAACATATCTACAGCAAGATGATCTCAATCTGGCCCTTACTGGTGTATGTGATGTATTTGATACTCGCAGGGAACAGGGTATCGCGTCATCCACGGCGGCTATTCGTCCAAATGGTGTGGCACAGCAAACCACACCAGCGAAAGGATATCTGGATTACCAGGATCTGTTAGCGAGTGATGATATTGATGCAGTTATTATTACCACACCTGACCACTGGCATTCAAAAATTGCTATTGATGCTGAGCGGGCTGGTAAACATGTATATGTAGAAAAATGTATGACACGCACAATGGAAGAAGCACGCGCAATGGATACTGCTTTCAATGGTAGTAAAATGAAATTACAATTGGGTCATCATAGTCGAGCAGCTGCTAGTCATGAAAAAGCGAAAGAAATAATTGAGAATGATATACTTGGCCCGATTACACTTGTTGAAATAACAACAAATCGTAATTCACCTGGTGGTGCCTGGGTGTATCCGATCCAATGGAATTCAATAGAAGATGTTTACCAAAAATATGGATCGAAGGATCGTTATGCGACACCAAAGACATTGGATTGGGATCGTTGGCAGGGACCAACGCCAAACAAGGTACCATTCAATTTAGAAAGATATTTTAGGTGGCGTTGCTGGTATGATTATGGAACGGGGCTTTCTGGAGATTTATTATCTCATGATTTTGACGCTGTAAACCAGATTATGGATTTGGGAATTCCAAAAACGGCTTCTTCTTCGGGAGGAATTTATCGTTATACAAAAGCAAATTTCCCTGATATGATTGAACATGAACGGGATGTTCCGGATAATTTTCAAACTATCTTTGAATACCCAGAAAGGAACCTCACCGTTATGTACAGTGCTACATTGACAAATAGTAATCATCGCGGTAAGGTTTTCATGGGTCATGATGCCACTATGGAAGTTGGCAGTGGGTTAACCGTAACCCCTGACAATAGTTCAACGCGGTATAAACAAAAGATTGCCGATGGAATAATTAACACGTCTTTGCCAATGTTTGCCTATTCCCCCGGGTCAAAGGATATCGACGGCGTAACTTCTGCCACAGCGAAATACTTTGCGCAGAAAGGTCTTATGTACACATACAAAGAGGGCAAAAGGGTAGACCCGACACACCTTCATGTTGCTGACTGGCTGGATTGTATTCGTAATGGTGGTGCGCCGCGATGCAATATTGAAGAAGGGTTTGAGGAGGCAGTAGCCTGTCATATGGCTACCCAATCGTATTTAGAGGGCCGTAGAGTGGAATGGGATCCAGTCAAAAGGCAAATCGTTTAGAGTAAATTATTTAGTACTACACATTACATAATCAGGAGGGGATGTAAAAATGGGTAATACAAAAACACGTTTTGGCATTATGATGTTTCTCCAGTATGCCATTTGGGGTTCATGGACAACAGCTTTAGGGGCACATCTGGTTAAACTTGGTTTCGCTGGTAGTGAAATTGCGGCCATATATGGTTGTTTGTGGCTGGGCTGTATAATTGCTCCTTTTGTAGGCGGACAGATTGCTGATCGACTACTGCAAACCCAAATATTTTTAGGTGCGGCCCATCTCGTGGGTGGTGTTCTTCTTTATTTTACTGCTATTCAGAATGAATTTGGTCCAATGTGGACTTGGATGTTTATTTATTGTCTTTTTTATGCCCCAACCATCGCGCTGACAAATTCTATTTGTTTTCGGCATCTGAAGAATGCTGAAGTAGAATTTGGCAAGATACGTATGTGGGGCACGATTGGATGGATTGCTGTAGGCTGGATGGTCACTTTCATGCGCAGTCAGTGGCACACCGAGAATTGGACTGGCGGCAGTGACTTATTGATGTTTGCTGCAGTTACTTCAATTATCATGGGTGTATTTTGCTTTACTTTACCAAAAACACCTCCCGTAGCTAGCCAAAATAATCCCCTCGCATTTCTTGAAGCATTATCATTACTCAAAGATAGAAATTTTTTGATTTTTATGATGGCTTCGTTTGTTGTAACTACAGAACTGCAGTTTTATTACATACCCACAGCCCCATTTCTGTTAGATATGGGTGCTGAAGAAGCTTGGCTAACGGCTATAAAAACAGTGGCCCAAATTGCTGAAGTTGTGGTGTTGCTATTCCTACTGCATGTTTCGATTCAGAAATTGGGTGTCAGACTTACAATGGTGATTGGGATTTTGGCCTGGCCAATCAGATACTTCCTGTTTATGGTGCCTAACTTAACTGTTATTGTTGGGTCGCTGA
>Ga0257107_1000481_pt1 | contig 15153 bp, 19 predicted proteins | sample LP_taG_2_FD_190178 | JGI IMG/M metagenome (GOLD analysis project Ga0257107, IMG submission 190178) | Marine microbial communities from Northeast Subartic Pacific Ocean, Canada - LP_J_2011_P26_500m | ecosystem: Environmental > Aquatic > Marine > Oceanic | place: Canada: Northeast Subartic Pacific...
CCCTAAAATGAGTGTTTGTGTAGATTAGGACGAAGATAAGGAGGAACAAATTATGGTAACGACCCTTGGAGAGATTTCCCGAGAAAGTGCAAAACGTTTCGGCGATAAAACCGCGCTGATCATCGAAGATAAAAGCTTCAGTTATAAGGAAATCGACGCTATGGCCTGCCGTGTCGCCAATGGGCTGAAAGCATCCGGTGTGAGACCCGGCGACCGGGTCACACTGTATTCAGCCAACTGTTGGGAGTGGGCCGTCAGCTATCACGCAATCGCTAAGATTGGTGCGGTGATCAACCCGATCAACGTTATGTTAACGTCGGACGAGGTCAAATACGTAGTCGAGGATAGCGGTACTACGGCAGTACTGGGTTCAGCTGACAAGGCCGAGTCATTGTTAGACCTCAAGGGCAACAACGAGCTCAAAGAGGTCGTGCTTTTTGGTGACACGGTACCCACTGGTGCAACTTCGTTTGAAGAATGGCTTAAATCGGGTACTGACACTTTTGAAGTGGCGCACCGGAACCGCGAAGATCTAGCAGCAATCTGTTATACCTCTGGGACTACCGGCCACCCTAAGGGTGCCATGCACTCGCATCACAATATTCTCGCGAATGCCCAGGGCACGGCGATGATGCACGTGAGGACTGAATCAGATGTGATGGTCAATTCTCTTCCGCTGCCTCATGTCTATGGATCCGTAGTTTTTAACAGCGGCTTTATGTACGGCGCGAAACTGGTGATTGTGCCGCGGTTCGAGGAAGAAGCTGTTATGTCGGCCATACAACAACATCGGGCTACTATTCTGGACGGGGTGCCAACGGCATATTACTTCCTACTGGCCCATCCAAAATTCGATGACTACGATCTATCCACACTGACACGATCAACGGTGGGTGGCCAGACACTACCGGCGGCCAAATCTATTGAATGGGAAGAGCGCGTTGGTACAGCCGTCCTTGAGCTTTGGGGTATGACCGAGCTGGCTGGCGCCGCAACTGCCAACCCCTACTACGGTGATAACAAGCCAGGGACTATTGGTCTCGTCTATCCCGGAAACGAGGGTAAGATAGTATCAGCGGAAGACCCTACTCTAGATCTTGAAATCGGCGACGAAGGCGAATTCATGTTTCGTGGGCCGCTGGTAATGCTGGGCTATTATGGAAACGATGAGGCTACGCGCGACGCAATGGCTGCGGGCGGCTGGATGCACACTGGCGACATTGCGACGCAGGACGAAGACGGATACTTCACGATTGTGGATCGTAAAAAAGATATGATCCTGACAGCCGGTTACAACGTGTATCCCGCTGAACTCGAGCGCGTGATTTGTGGTCACCCGTCAGTGGCGCTTGCGGCGGTTGGCCGCTTAGAGGATGAGGCAAGAGGGGAGCTCGCAAAAGCGTACATCATGCTAAAGCCCGGCACCCAGGCTACGGGACAGGAAATCGTGGACTTTTGCCGAAAGCAGCTCGCGGCTTATAAGGTTCCTCGGGCGGTGCAGTTTGTTGACAGTGTGCCACAAACCTCAAGCGGAAAAATTATGCGCAGGCGATTACCCGATATCGACGACGGAGGTCGGAACATATAGGCCGGGCTGGCAAGAAACCACCGACTGGAGCAAGCTGGGGCCAGTAGACGCGCTATCTAATGTTGGTGTTAATCATGGTTTGGGGGTACTGCCACCACCCGTTTTGGTGATCGTAACTTTGGTGACAACACGGTCCCGTTTTGGCAGGGTGAAATCCATTATCAACGCCCATTCTCCATACATCTCCAGTACCAACTGAACATGGTACATCCCCATGCCATGATTCATAACGGCAACCGGTTTAACTGTATGCGCACCAGGCATTGAGGGCATGTCCGCTGAAACCGTAAATTCAGCATCTTTAATTGTCTGTCTAGTTTTCTTATTAGTCAGTGTAATTATGCAGTCATAGGCCAGTCGAACGTCGGTTGCCGCGCATTCCACCTGACCTGATTTTTTGTCAGCTGCTGGCGATGATGTTGATATCACTAGGAACCATAGGGCAAGTCCTACGACTAATAAAAAGCGTGGTATGAACATATTGACGTTTCTGTTAGGACTGAATTCGTGGCAATATTAGCCTATAGAAGTGTAGGAAAAAATGCAAAATGACCCTTGTTGTACATCGGTTTCCAATACGATTGACCAGTATTTTGCTCTGTATGTTTGTAGTGGGGATTCTGGCTGGTGCGCTACTACGAGACGGTTCTAGTTTTCGAACGGGATGGATAGAGTCCTATCTCAAAATGCACTCGAGTCTCACCCGAGCAGTGACTGATGATCGTTTGCTGGTGATGCACACTGATCTGGCTGCGCTGGAGCAACTTGCCGATCGAGAAGCCACCGTAATCAGGGTGAACCCGAGCAATTTTTCCAACATCGCCTACGTTGTCGTCGACGCGGCTGACACTTCCGCGCTAGACCTTATACGTGATTTGCCTTCTGTGCAGTTGGTGATTCGGAATCGGGTCGTGCTCTTTTGTCATTGAAGTGCCGATGGTGTAACAGACAATCAGCGTGATGTTTGCCACCATCGAACGATCGCACCGAAATCAGCTTGCAGGCGCTGTGCATCGTGGGGAGGTGCCAACACCGCCTGGAGAGCTGCCGATGGGTTGATCAGCATGATTGAATTTGAGTGGTCCAGAGCGTAGCTTTCCCCGGCATCGGGGCCTAGCGTAAACGGCGCTGCAAGTTCCGCTGCGAAAAAAGCCAGAGTGTTGATATCGCCTGTGATACCGATGAAAGTCGAATCGAATTCACGCAGGTAAGTCTTGAGGCGGCTGGCTGAATCACGGCCTGGGTCGACAGTTACAAAAACTACTTGAATCGGTAGAGTATTGTCCAGTGAAGAAAGCGCGAGTATTAAGCGTTTAAGTTCTGTCAATGTTTCAGTACAGACCTGACCGCACGCGCTATACCCGAAATAGATAAACGACCATCTGTCCTTTAACTGGTCAACTGAAAAAGCCCCCTGATCAAAATCGATAAGCCGGAACGTTGAGATTGGGCGAGGGTTTTCGAAGACCAAGCCGTTGGCAATCGGTGCAGCACGATCGATGAACCAGGAAGACTGGCTACCGATCCACACACCCAGACCAAGTGCGCATGCGCATGCGCCCAATATGGCGCTCTCACGCCAGAACCTGGTACTTACTCTCAAGGCCGTACCTGACCAGTCGTCAGAGTAGCCTGAAAGTTTTGCGTTATTTTCATGTGGACGCGGTTTGGCGTTGGTTTATCCCCAAATAGGCCTGTACCAATCGACTATCATTCAGCAGCGCTTGACCTGTGCCTTGAATCACCGTGCGGCCGCTGTCCAGGACGTAAGCACGGTCTGAAATCGCCAGTGCCTGACGGACATTTTGTTCGACCAGGAGAATCGTCAGGCCTTGGTCACGTAACTGGCTTATGAGTCTGAACACCTCACTCACTGCGACCGGCGCAAGGCCAAGGGTAGGCTCATCGAGCAATAATAGTTTAGGTCTGTTCATTAATCCCCGGGCCAGTGCCAGCATCTGCGCCTGACCACCGCTCAGACTGGAACCCAATGAATCAAGCCGGTCTCTGAGTACCGGAAACTGTGACAGAATTTGTTCTGGGATGTTGTGATTGAGCACGAAGCCGCTGTTTGTGTGGCACCCTGCCAGCAAATTCTCACGGACGCTCAGGGTCGCGAACAGCTGGCGTCCCTCAGGGACCTGTACGATGCCTTTACGAACGACGGCATGTGGCTTCAGTCCAGTAATATTTTCACCTTCAAATAAGATCTCACCACCACTGGGGCAGTGGATACCCGAGATCGCATTTAAAACCGAGCTTTTCCCGGCGCCGTTAGCACCGGTGATGGAGACGATCTCTCCCAAATTGATTTCGACATCCACCGATGTCACGGCCTGTACTTCACCGTAGCGTACATCGAGGTTGGAGACGTGCAGCATCTGATTCAGTCCCGGCCGAGGTAAGCCTCGATCACCTGTGGCTGCTCCAGTACATTGCGAGGTGACCCCTCGGCAATCTTCTCCCCATGGTTCAGTACGCACAGGTGTTGGCAGACGTCCGAGATCAGGTCCATTTTATGTTCGATTACCAGACAAGTGCGGCCGGGAGCAATTCGTTCCCGAATCAGGCTAGCGATGGTTGAAGTTTCTGTAGGCGTCATGCCACCCGCAGGCTCATCGAGTACAAGTAGTTCTGGATCGCGAACGAAGGCACGGGCAATTTCGAGCCGACGGCGCAACGGCAACGGCAGTTCAGCCGCGACAACGCCGGCTTCATTCAGGAGTTCAACCGTCTCCAGCGCTTTGAGGGCGATTTTTAACTGTGGATCATCAGCACTTTTCGCGTAGCCCCTGAGTATTCGCCAAGACTGATCGTTGAGGCTGATCAATGCGGCAAGCACATTCTCAAGTACGGTCATACGACTAAAGATTCGAATGTTCTGAAAGGTACGCGCAATACCAAATCGGGTAGTCTGATCAGCAGTTGAGCCGGTGATGTCAACGCCATTGAACAATATCTTTCCAGAATCTGGTGCATAAATACCGGTAATGATGTTGACCAGTGTCGTTTTACCTGAGCCATTGGGACCGATCAGACCACTGACTCTGCCGGGTGGGATCGAGAGATCTACCTGGTGGAGCGCGCTTAATTCACCGAAGACCTTGCTGACAGATCGCAGCTCAAGCATTGAACCATCTCCGAGCGACGGCCTTGATCCAGTAAACACGTGCCTCGTCGAGTATGCCGCGTGGCATGAAAATCAGCATCACGGCAACGAGGCCACCAAACACGATCATGCGGTAGCCTTGAAAGATCCGGATGGATTCCAAAAACCCGATATCAATCGCGACGCCGATCAGAGGTCCGAGTACTGTACCCAGGCCCCCAATCAGCCCATAGGCTAAAGAATGTACGCCGAGCATGACGTTAAAAATCTGTGGTTCAATATAAGTAAATGAATGTGCATAAAGAGTACCGCCAAGGCCTGCTATGAATCCGGCAATGACAGCTGCGGTAATCTTGTAGCGGACCGGGTTGAGCCCCTGGGCCCTTGTGAGTAGGGCGTCACTCCCCAGCATTCTGAAAATCATTCCCAGTCGCGATCGCTCAAGCAGTACCATTCCAACCAAAACTAACATTAAGACGCCATAAATCAGCAGTGTGTATTCCATCACACTGATGTCGTGATCAAATATCCAGCGAATCTCACCAAATCCCTCGGCCCCGTTTGGGCCGACCAATTCTCCATCGATCTCGATCTGGTAGGTCAGCTTAAACAACGACAGACGAATCATTTCGGCAAACGCAAGTGTCGCAATAGAGAAATACATGCCGCTGATTCGAAGAGTAAGCAAGCCAATAAGACCAGCCGCCAGTCCTGCCAGGCCGCTGCCGAATATCAAAGCCAGCCAGAATGGCCATCCCCACAAAGTGGTGGCTATCGCACCTGCATAGGCGCTGATGCCGAAGAAAGCCTGTTGTCCAAAGGAGATTTGTCCTGTGACCAGCAGCAGGTAAGCAGACAGTGCAATCAGCGAAATCATCCCGATATTCGAGATGATCGTCAGCACATAGTCATTAAGCATGGGTATACGGCCCGCCGTTCAGACCCGCTCGTCGGCAGCACGTTGCTTCGCCACAATCTTCTGTCCAATCAGACCGCCAGGTCTAACTATCAGCATAACAAACAACAACAAATAGGCAGATAAATCACGAATCACAGCTCCGCCATACCAAAACGCATTGGCTTCAACTACTCCCAGTAACAGACCACCAAGGATAGCCCCGGGCAATGAACCCATGCCGCCGAGCATCATCGCAATTAGACCCTTAAAGGTTGCCCAGAGTCCGAAAAATGGCGTCACTTGGGTGTCCGCGGACAAAATTAGGAAACCCGCTAAACCACCCAGCACTGATACCAGGGCAAAGGCGAGAAAAAGAATACTTGAATTGTTAATTCCCATGTAGGCTGATGCCAGAGGATTATCCGATACCAATCTCAGTGCAAGGCCCGGCCGGGTTCTAAATAGAAATACATGCAACAACACCAAGAGCAACAGTGTCAGCAGCAGCATGGTGATATGTTCACTGCGTGCGTAAAAAGGGCCAAACTCAATGGTGGTTGTTGTGAAGAAAGCTGGAAATGGATAGGTGCGTTCAGGTAGCAGGTGCATAGCGACCTCTTCAAGCTGCATCCAAATAGCAAAACTTGACACCATCGAAGCAATGGTGGAATCACGGCGTATGGCCCGGAAGCAAAGCCGTTCCACATAGATGCCGACAGCGACGGTTGCGATCACTGTAGCCAGCGCTACGAGCCAGGCACTGTCTGAAAAGTTGAGATAGACCCAGGTGCCCGCGTAAGCACCGAGCATGATACTCGGCCCGAAAGACAGGTTCAGGCGTTTCATCACGCCGAACACCAAGGTAAATCCAAGCGCCAGTAAGGCGTAACCCGAGCCGAACATCAATCCGTCAATACAGTTCTGAACAAAGTCAGTCATCTTCAGAACCCGACCGGACCTGAGTCAGGTACCCGGTCTTAGTCCGCCCCCGCGCCCAGATAGGCGCGTTGGATGAGTTCGTCTTGCTGCATTTCTGTCGGGCTCCCTTCAAAGGTGACAGTACCTTGCTCTAAAAGATAGAGCTTGTGGGCGACCTTGAGTGCCATACGGGCATTTTGTTCAACCAGAAGAATTGTTACTCCTTCCTCGTTGAGTTGCTGAATGATCTTGAAGATTTCGTCGACAATTAGCGGCGCGAGACCCAGCGAAGGCTCATCCATCATCAGAATCTTGGGCCGGGCCATCAAAGCACGACCAATAGCAAGCATCTGTTGTTCCCCACCCGAAAGGGTACCGCTGAGTTGTTCACGTCGATTTTTTAAAGGTGGAAACCGGTCGAAGACCCCGGCGAGGTCTTGATCAATGGCCGTTTTTTCGCTTCGGGGTCGACAATAGGCTCCTGCAGCGAGGTTGTCTGCCACGGACATCTCTGGGAAGACCAGTCGGTTTTCCGGTACCAGGGCGATTCCTTTGCGTACGATGGCGGGCGCCGACTGATGGGTCAAATCGATTCCATCCAGCGTGATGGAGCCACTGTGAGAGCTGAGTATCCCAGCGATGGTGAACATAGTTGTTGTCTTACCGGCCCCGTTGGGACCCAGGAGGCAGGTGACTTCGCCATGTTGAGCTTCAAGGCTCATGCCTTTGAGCGCTTCAATAGCACCATAACGGGTGACGATGTTCTCAACTTTCAGCATGTGGCCCTAACCCTAGTCAGAATGACCTAGATAGGCTTCTTGTACAGCCGTATTTTCTTGGATGTCGTTCGGCGAGCCTTCAGCAATCTTCGAGCCAAAATTAAGTACTGCAATCCGGTCTGTCACGCCCATTACAAGTTGCATGACATGCTCGACCAGCAGGATAGTGATACCCTGCTCTCGCAGGCTGCGGATCCGCTGTTCGAGTTCCGCTACTTCCGCTCGGTTCATTCCGGCAGCCGGTTCGTCCAGAAGCAGCAAACGAGGTTTGGCGGCAACAGCTCTGGCCAGCTCCAAACGCCGTTGTTCACCGAAAGCTAAGTTAGATGCAAGAACATCAGCTTTGTCAGCCAGATCGGAAAATTCCAACATGGTCTCGATTTCTTTTTTTAACGTAGTAGCACTGCCCAGCCACCGTCTCAGGATGCTTTGGGATCGGATGTCCTCATTAGAATTTCGGGCAACCCACAAGTTCTGCCACACGGTTAATCCGCCGAACAATCGAATATTCTGAAATGTTCGAGCAATGCCGTGCCTTAGACGGGCACTGGGTACCTGCCCTGCCATCGAGTGGCCCTCAAATATGACCTCACCTGAGGTGGGTTTGAGCACACCACACACCAAGTTGACTAACGTGCTTTTACCCGAACCATTGGGCCCGATCAGGCCCACAATCTCACCTCTTTCTACTTGCAGGTCCAGATTATCAACGGCCTTAACACCGCCGAAATGTTTTGAAAGAGTCTTGATTTCTAACATGCTGTGCGCGTATCAGACAGAGCCGCTCTGTCGCTTTACCCCTAAAGCGTTACGAAGAAACCGGATCGTCTGATTATCAAAAAGACCCAATGGTTTGATATTCATCGCAAGAATAATGAGCGCACCGAACAACAGCATGCGCCAATCACCGAGAAAACGCAGGCCTTCGACCAGCAGCCCTTGAATGAACAATACGGCAATCAGCGTGCCGAATACATTTGATAGCCCGCCCAGAATAGGATAGGCAATGGCAAAAGTAGCCAATAAAACCGTGAATGTGTGGTGGTCCAGATCGGTCACCTGGTGGGCATAGAGGCTTCCGGCCAGTCCGGCGACGACCCCCCCGGCTGTCATCGCTGCAACTTTGACAACCGTCACGTTGATGCCGGTACTGTCAGCCGCTAGCTCATCTTCACCGACTGCCCTCAGGACGGCACCGATACGTGTTTTATCCGACCACCAGATTAGCGCCATCACGACAGCCACGAAGACCCAAATGAAAATCGTTACTTCCCAGTTGAGCCAACCGTTGTCGTTGAAGTATCGAATTTCGGCAAAACCCATAGTGCCATCCGGACCGATTTCGGCGCCGTCACGAACAATGCGCCACTTAAGGTTATAAAAAAACATCCGCGCAAATTCACTGAAAGCAACGGTCGCGACCACCAGCATCAAGCCCCGAACCCGCAGCGCCGGAAATCCGACCAGGAACGCTACCCCACCAGAAACCAGCATTGCAGCGCCAATCGCAGTCAGAATGCTCGACTCGAAAATTACGGTGAGAATTGCGGCAGTGTAGGCGCCGATACCGAAAAAACCGGCCTGTGCCATAGAGACCTGCCCAGTCAGAATCAACAGGTAAGCCGACAAACCCAGCAGGGTATGAATGCCGATGGTGTTGATCAGGTTAAGGTAGTAGTCCATATACAGAGCCCACGAATACCCAGGGCGTTTGTTGGCTTAATCTCTTGTGATGGCAGTGCCAAACAGACCGTTCGGCCTGAAGACGAGGAATATGAACAACAGGGCAACCACATACATGTCCCTCTCATCGATGCCACGAAAATAGAGAAAAACGTTTTCGAATGCTCCGACAAACAAACCTGCGATGATCGCGCCCGGGATAGAGCCCAGCCCCCCGATTACTGCGACGATAATCCCTTTGATGGTTAGCGGCACTGTCATCACGGGCGAAAGGACACCAACAGCCGCCGCCGTCATTGCGCCAGCGATCCCTCCCAGGACACCGGCAATTGCGAAAGTGACCGAGTTGGTACTGTGTACCCCGATACCACAAAGACGTGCAGCGACATCCTGTTGAGCGACGGCGCGCGTTGCCAGCCCCAGGCGGGTTTTAAACAGGATGTAGAGCAAAATCCCAGTACTAATCAGTCCGATAACAAAGACGAAGACCAGGTCACCACGGATTCCGTATGGACCGATCTCAAAAAAAACATCACCAAACATACTCGGAAAAGTCAACGGAGAACCACGAGTCACATGTACCACCACTTCGTCGATAAAGAAAAGACCGCCCACCGAAGCCATCAAGGCTGCCAGATGATTATTGACCGGAATAAATCGAAAACACACGAAGTAAATGGCGTAACCAAGCACAGCAGCAGCGACAGCGGAGATACCGAAGACGAGGACTAGTGGCGCTTTGATCAGCACAAACCCGGCGAGACCGGCATAGGCCCCGCCCAGTGCCGCCGCGGCATAGGCCATATTGAGTTTACCCATGGCCCCGAAAATCAAAGTAAAGCCAACACCGATCAGGGCGTAGGTCGACCCAAATAGAAGCCCGTCCGTGATTGTCTGGGTAACCTCTACAAACTCATACCAGAAGTCTTCCATGGTTGGTTAGTATTCCGAAGAGAAAATCCCGCGGTGCACTAGGGGCGCCGCGGGACTTCGGACCAGTTATTGTCTATTTAGCCGCGAGGATCGTGGATGACTTTCCACTTTCCATCGACGACTTGGACATAGACATAGGGCTTGCTGGCTTCACCTTCTGCGTTACGCGTCACGGGGCCGATCAGACCTTCAGCGGCAGTAATTCCGGCCAAAGCATTTCGAAATTTAGCGCGATCTTCGGCCAGATTATCTGGGTTAGCCGAAATGCCAGCAGCTTCAACAGCCGCTTTAACTAAATATGCATTTTCCCATGCAGCTGCGCTGTGCAGGTCCAGAAAACCTCCTGCTTTCGATACAATTTCGTTGGCTTTTTGAGCTGCTGGTGTGATGGGTGCGAAACCAGTTGGTATGATGATTCCCTCAGCTTCTTTCATGCAGCCGTTAAGCGTTTCCTGACTTGCCGAGCTGGTTAAGCCGACCAGTAACTTGGGCTTAACGCGTTGACGTTTCATTTCTTTTAAGAAACCGCACGCCGAAAATGGGTGTGAAGACACCAGTACCATGTCAGGGTTTTGTTTTTTAATTTTGCGGGCTTGCACGCTGTAGTTTGTGTCACCCATCAACCAGTGTTGTGTTTTGGTAGCCGCCTGCAGTTCCTTAGCACCCTGTCCGACTTTGGGGCCGAGTTCCGGGACAGCTGGGCCCACCCATTCGAAACCATGTCTGATAGCAGCTTGGACGATAACTTTTGTGTGGGTAATGAACGAGTGGCCTTGATCAGTTTCTGTACCACCACTGAAGGTTTTGATTCCAGGGTGCTGCTGACTCAGCCATGCAAACAACGCGTCGTACATGTCGATTTCGTTCGGTACGTTGCGAAAAGCCCATTCAGAGATTTTGGCAAGGCCCGGGCGGATACAGGTATCGGCAAGCATTGGCATTTGTAGGCCTGAATCCGATGCATCACCGACTTTTTTCTGAAGTACACCGAACATCGCCTGGCAAGCGCCGGAGCAGGTTGTGCCCATAGCAACAATAGCGTCGGTGGTGGAAGCTGTTTTGCGCAGAATGGCGATGTTCTGATCCTTTTTGCAAGCGCTGTCCTCATAGCCGATAACCTCAATGGGTACCATCGTGCCATCGCCCAATTTGACACCGCCGGCCGCATTGATTTCGGCAACAGCTGAACGAAGGGCAGTTTCTGAGTTCACACCAAATGATTTCAGTGGACCTGACTGAGCACCCCACCCCAAGACCTTGACCGAGCGATCCGCACTGCTTGTTAAAGCACTGAACATCAGCGCGCATCCGAGTAACCCTACTGATACTCCTTTAAAGAGCCTTTTCATAATCTTGATCTCCTCTTTCACATTAATGCGAAACATCGAACGGTACAAAACATTTTGCACACCTCCTATGACACATTGAATATCTGATCCAGACCATTCGGGAAGGTGCGATTTTCACGCCTCTTAAACACAGGTGTGATTCCGCTACTTATAGCTGGTCGGTTTGTATCCTGCAAGCAGCAATTGCTACAACGAATTGCGTGCACTGTTCAATTTGATATATCTGATTAGAAAAGACAGTGCGCACCGGCATACTGTTTTTTGTTAATACAGTACTTTATGACCGAATCCCCCCAGTTTTCTCCGTATTCCATGTGTTTTTTCAAGCCGCAAAGATCGGCGATACGACTGCCCCCGACGACATCGATACCACGGGCGAAAAAGGGATCGGGTAAACAACCCACCGTAGGACCGATGAGTGCAACTTGCGCATCAGCAGCACAGTTTGCCAGTACTGAGTCCAGCGAGTCATTGAGCAGTGTCGAAGCAGTAATCAGAACGCGGTCACAGCGATTCAGTGCCCCGACATCCAAGGTGACATCGACCGGCCCGTCGTAATTAAAATAACTTTCGTCTTTTTCAATGACAGTTACCGGAACGTGCTGATCCTTCAGCATTCGTACAAGTGGTTTGAAATACCCTACCATGCCCACCTGATGGCTGGTGTTTAGATCCAGTCGACCCAGTGGATCGACATCGCTCTGTAGTACACCGGCTGAACGGCTGAAGACATGCTGAGCAATGGCATTCAATGCACCTAATCCCAGCGATCGTTTAACTAGGTTAGTGTTGTCGTATCCTTCGGCAAGATCCAGTACCGGTGTACTCAGTATCTGTTTTTCGTCTATTTTCTCGCGCAGCTGTTTCAGGTTGTCGCCTAAACGGGTGTAGAAAAAACCACAGCTGCCGTCGGCCAGTACCAGAACACCAAATTTTTTATGGTGGGGATCACGCGGGTTCTCCGGTGGCAGATGAAGCCAGGACACCGGGGGCAACAAGCGTTGTTGACAGATATCTGCTGTCAGCGAAATCAGTTCCGAGGCAATGCTCACTGGATTCAATCCAAAAGTGTGTCGTCTTAATTAGAAGGCGAAACAGGAGTGTAGCGCAGCGATCAACCGGGCTCTGCACCCGCGTAGTCTAATTGTCGCCAGCCTTCATAAACCGCGATGGCAACCGCGTTGGATAGATTCAGACTTCGATTGCCGGGTTGCATCGGGATAATCACCCGATGAATTTCAGGTGCTGCTTCACGGATAGTTTGGGGTAACCCCGCGGTTTCCGACCCAAATATCAAGGTATCGCCTTTCTGGTAACGGCACTGGTCCGGTCTACGTTTGTGTTGGGTTGAAAAGGTAAAGATGCGCGTGGGTTGTACAGTTGCCACAAAAGATTCGTAATTAGCATGTACAGAAAATCTCGTGTTGTCGATGTAGTCGAGGCCCGCCCGGCGCAGCTGTTTGTCATCGACATCAAAGCCCAGTGGTTCGATGAGATGGAGCATAGAACCAGTGTTCGCACACAGCCGAAGAATATTGCCTGTGTTGGGTGGTATCTGGGGATGAACCAGAACGATGTTAAACATCGCTTATTGCCTTTTTCGCTCTATTCAGCCCTATTCCACCACTGTCTTTCGCCTTAATGACCTTTGACACCATACATGATTGTGTCAAGTTGTTGTGACAATATTGTGACAGCACCATGTTCTATATTCTCGTTGTACACCTTGATTGATGTAACAGCGGTCGACAGGACAGGACACCCATAAGCCCTGACTACTTGACCCCCTGCCGACCCCATTATCGTTTTACGTTCTTACGTTATATCTCTTCCACTCACCAGCTTGGAATTTTGAGCAACTGAAATTTATTGGGGTTGGAAATATTGGGAAGTAAAAAATTAAAGATGGTGGGCGATGGTCTAATATGAGTCATCGTATGGGTGAGTAATTCTGGTTGGTAACCAGCACTGTGAGGGGTCACAGTGAGCAGAGTAGCTAATGCTCTGTAAGTCTTGCGCTATGCGTGTAAAGGACTATTACTCCCCATTCCCACCATCTTCTATTCCCAACATCCTTTAAAGAACCTACTTACATGTACTATTCCCTCAATAGGGATGCCCAAACATCCATATCTTTACTCAGGTGTATTTTTTGCTGGAAAGCGATGTACCCATCCATTTCGATTCGTATGAAGTAGTAACCTAATGGTCCATGGAGTTTAAGTTCAGTCTTACCTTTGTATAAGTTATCAACGTAAACATCTGCGTCGGAGGGGTTTGATCCTACGGTAAGGATTGCGATCTCCTTTCCACCATGGCTTCTACAAGTTGATTTTGAGACCCTCGCATCCCAGTTATCTGTACTACACCAAACATATCCGGAGTCGGCACGTACAGAATTTACATACAGTCCAGCAAAAATAGAACAGGTGCTGATGAGGACAAATAGCCATTTCATCCTAATATCTCATTCCCAACATCCCACTAAAACTGTAAACCTTTGTGCCTTTTCAGCAATCTTCAATTTTTGTCTCCAGCCTGTGGATGAGTGCTTCAAGCCCTTTGGCCTTGACCATCGGGTCGTACTGGAGGCGATAAGCCATTACTAGACTGACATGATCAATCCTGATATCCAAAATCCGCCAATGGTCGTCCTTGCTTCTCCACATAACATAATCAACCAACACTGGTGCCTGTCCAGCTACCGGCACGCGTTGGCGCAACAGGACGGTCACAGCGGACTCATTCAACTCTAGGATTTCCGGTGGTGGCGGTACCAACCCTTGTTCGGTGTACTCAAACATGGCTGTCGCGTAGGTTCTGATCATCATCTTCATAAAAGCATCGGTGAAACGACTGCGCATTTCAGGACTGGCTGCCTTGAAATGCTTACCCAGAATGAGGCGGACGGTCTTGTCGACCGCAAACTGCGGTAGAACAAGATCATTTACCAGAGAATAGAGATGACACTTATCGGCTTCATATTTTGGCCGGTTACTACGGAGCTCATCCAGTAACTGCTCTATGGTTTCTCGCAGTAACGTGTCGGGCTGTTGTTCTGCTTGAGCGGGCTGAGATGCCAGAGATACAACCAACATAACCACTGACAGCACAATCACAGACGTGGCTATTCCAAGTAGGTTGTACAGACGTTTCATCCCGCTATCTTAAACCTCCACATTCCTCCGGTACATGAATCCAGCCACCTTTAACGGTGGCTTTTTTTGTTTCTATTTCAAATAGTTAAGCCCTAATACCTAATATAGATAGGGGGGGTAATGGTTCTGTAAGCCGTACCTCTCCCTTATCCCAGTCATTCCGACTGGAAATCAAACCGGTTTAAGGCGCCGTTAAAGCCTATGCCCGTCCGGTGCATCAGCTCTGGATGGATTTCTATGGTCGTTAACAGATACGGAGGTATTGAGATGAATAGACGACTACGGCCAATTGGCCTACTCGCTGATCCGGATGAACTGGATCGGCATTTAAACCAACGCCAACCACTGGGTTTTCTGGATTGCCTAGCGGTAACGGTGCAATCAAACAATCCAACTAGGAGAAGGAAGCATGTTGCTACTAAACCGAAAGGTGAATGAGTCCATCACGACATGGAAGCAAGGGGAGAGAGATAACCCGTTGGTGATCCGTGTGACTGAGGTGTCACCGGTAGGAACAGTGACATTGGGATTCGAAGGGGATGCACATGATGTGTGTCGAACTGAGATTTATCATAACTATGGATATGGAGATATGAATGAAGAGAACAAAATGTGAATGGCTTGAGGTGGTGGTATGAACATCACCAATGCCATGTTGGACGAGTACAGTGAAGAGCGTATTGAAGTTGATGATAGACCGGTCTTGATCGATCCGGGTATCTATATGGGTCATCTGGT
>Ga0257107_1000484_pt1 | contig 15068 bp, 11 predicted proteins | sample LP_taG_2_FD_190178 | JGI IMG/M metagenome (GOLD analysis project Ga0257107, IMG submission 190178) | Marine microbial communities from Northeast Subartic Pacific Ocean, Canada - LP_J_2011_P26_500m | ecosystem: Environmental > Aquatic > Marine > Oceanic | place: Canada: Northeast Subartic Pacific...
TAATTGAATATGCTACTGGTACCACGGGTACACCGGCTAATGATGCTGGTATTGTTATTGAACGTGGTGATCAGAATAATGCATTCATCGGTTATGATGAGAGTGCAGACGAATTTACTATGGGTACAGGTACATTTACAGGTGCTTCAACCGGCAACTTAACGATTACAGCTGGTACCCTTAATGTTGGTCAAGTAAAAGCCACATCGATGGCTTTGACAGGAGCTGTTACAACTAATTCCACATTTGATGGACGAGATGTAGCAACCGATGGTGCTAAGCTAGATAATATTGAAGCTTCAGCAACAGCTGACCAAACAGGTGCACAAATTAAAGTATTATATGAAGCAGAATCTTCAGCATTTACAGATGCACAATTTACTAAGCTAGCTAATATTGAAACTGCAGCTGATGTAACCGATGCAACAAATGTTAATGCTGCTGGTGCTCTTATGTTATCAGATACTACAACTGCTGGATTGGGTATTGTTGTTGATGAAGATGATATGTCTTCCAATTCTGCAACTAAACTTGCAACCCAACAAAGTATTAAAGCATATGTCGTTGCTGGATTAGCAGCACAAAATCACCTAAATGAAATGTTAGGTAATATGGATGACATAGATAATGGTACAACATTTGTTAAAACAGCAAACAACTTTACAGATGCTTTAAAGACTTCATTAGATACAATGGAAGACAATGCAGATGTCACAGATGCTACTAATGTAGCGGCTGCTGGCGCTGTAATGGAATCAGGTGATACAGCTTCGGCTAAGATACCTGCTGGAACAACGGCACAGAGAGACGGTTCACCGAGTGCAGGTTATTTCAGATGGAATACAACATCCGGTGGTGCTGAGATATTTGACGGCACTTCTTGGGGATTAGTAGGTGGTGGTAACACTACCGGAAAGGCGGTATGGGAACATAGTTATACAGTTGCAGAAGATTATGAAGTAACTTCTGGTAACAACGCATTAACAGCGGGACCAATTACCATTAATACTGGCTATTCAGTCACTGTTCCTTCGGGATCATCGTGGGTGATAGTTTAATTTTTTAGGAGACGATAAATGTCAAAATTAAAACTAAAAGGTGACTCAGGCGGAACTGGTGTATTTACATTAACTTCTCCTAACTCAAACACCGATAGAACAATTACTTTACCAGATGATACTGGTAATATTTTAACTTCAGCACAAACTACGGTAGCTGCATCATCGTGGGTTGTTGATGAAGATAACATGGCAAGTGATTTAGCAACAAAAGTACCTACACAGCAATCCGTCAAAGCTTATGTAGATGCTCAAATTAGCGCTGAAAACACACTAGCTGAAGACAACGATGTTAACCTTACCTCACCAGGTGATGGTGCATTATTAATATATGATACAGGTACATCAACATGGCGCGATGGTGCTATGTCTGGTGATGCAACGATTAGTGATACAGGTGCTTTAACAATTGCTAATGATGCTATCGATAGTCAACACTATGCTGCTGATTCAATCGATGCAGAACATTATGCTGCAGGTTCAGTTGATGGAACTGCTATAGCAAACGATGCTGTTGATAGTCAACATATAGCTGCGGATAGTATTGATGCAGAACATTATGCTGCTGGTTCAGTAGATGGCACAGCAATAGGTAATGACCAAGTTGATAGCCAACACTATGTAGCAGGTTCAATTGATAACGAACACTTAGCAGCGAACTCGGTTGATTCCGACAACTATGTTGATGCTTCAATTGATCTAGCCCATATGAGTGTAAACTCAATTGATTCAGATCAATATGTGGACGGTTCAATTGATACAATACATATTGCAGCAAGTAATATAACAAACGCTTTGATGGCAGATGATGCTATTGATTCAGCAGAGATTGCTGATGGCGCGGTTGATCTAGTTCATATGAGTCCAAACTCAGTGGATAGTGACCAATACGTTGACGGATCTATTGATACAGTTCATATTGCAGCAGATCAAATCACTGCAGCTTTGATTGCAGATGATGTAATTAATAGTGAGCACATTGTTGCAGACTCTATTGATGCGGAACATCTAGCACCAAACTCAATTAACACTGATGCTATTATTGATGCTGCTGTAAGAACAGCTCATATACAAGCTGATAATATTACATCGGCACTTATTGCTGATGACCAAATTGATTCAGAACATATTGTAGATGCTTCAGTCGATCTAGCCCATATGTCTGCCAACTCAGTAGACAGTGACCAATACGTTGATGGTTCGGTTGACAATGTTCACATGGCCAACTCAGCTATTACAGTAAGTGATGGTTCAAACACAACAGCTATATCACTCGGAGGCACTGCTACTTTCGCCGGTACGGCCAACGAGGTTACAGTTGCTGAAAGTTCAGGAACGATCACTGTAGGTTTACCGGATGATGTAACAATTGCTGGTGACTTAACGGTGAGTGGTACAACTACTTCAGTTAGTTCAACAACTATCGAAGTTGCTGATCCATTACTACACTTAGCAACAACCAATAATGCTGCGGATGCAGTTGATATTGGTATGTATGGTTTGTATGATACATCAGGTTCATTAGACCTTTATAGTGGTATCTTTAGGGATGCTTCTGATTCAGGTAAGTGGAATATATTTAAAGACTTACAAGCTGCTCCAACTACAACGGTTAATAAATCGGGTACTGGATATGCAGTTGGTACATTAGTATCAAACCTTGAAGGTGATGTTACTGGTGATGTAACAGGTGACTTAACTGGTACAGCTTCATTAGCAACAAGCATTACGCTTACAGCTAATGACTCAACTGATGAGACCGTTTATCCGGTATTTGTTGATGGTGCTACAGGTACACAGGGTCTTGAAACTGATACTGGATTATCATATAATCCTTCATCAGGTAACTTAGTTATCGGTGGTACGGTTGATGGTCGTGATCTACAAACTGATGGTACTAAATTAGATACTATTGAAACTAGTGCGACAGCAGACCAAACAAATGCAGAGATAAGAACAGCTGTTGAAGCTGCGTCTGATTCAAATGTGTTTACCGATGCTGACCATAGTAAACTGAATGCTATTGAAGCTTCAGCTACTGCGGACCAGTCAAATGCTGAGATTAGAGCGGCAGTAGAAGCGGCAAGTGATTCAAATGTATTCACAGATGCCGACCATACTAAACTAAATGCAATTGAAGCTTCTGCAACGGCTGACCAAACAGCTGCTGAGATACTTACTTTAATTAAGACAGTTGATGGTGCTTCTTCAGGATTAGATGCTGACTTACTAGATGCTCAAAGTGGTGCATACTATAGGGTTGATATCTACAACGCAGCAGGTTCACTACTTAACTAATAAGTAAAATTCTAAGGGCTCTTCGGAGCCCTTTTTTATTATATAAATATTGTTATGAAAACAAGTGATACTTTTTGTGCCCTTCCATGGGTACACCTCTCAACAAGACCGAATGGACATATGCGGGTATGTTGTACAGCAAATGCTTCCGGCGTTCAGAACCCAGACTCTCAAGATAAGATAGAATCAGACATTGGCATTTTAAAGAATGATGATGGTATGCCTTCTAATCTTGCCAACACATCATTAGCTGATGCTTGGAATAATAACTATATGAGAGGAACACGTAAAGCAATGATGCGTGGTGAAAAGCCTGCAAGTTGTATTAAATGTTATAAAGAAGAAGATGCAGGACATAGATCCAAGAGGATGTGGGAGACCGATAAATGGATTAAGAAACTTGGTATAGAGTCAGTATTAGAAGGATATGATCCAGAGACTGGTACAGTGCCACCACAAATCCGATACGTGGATCTTCGCCTTGGGTCTAAGTGTCAGTTAGCTTGTGTTATGTGTTCACCTAATGATTCGTCGGGTTGGATAGTAGAACATAAAAAGATACATCCTAAATTAAAGAACGATAATCTAGAAAAAACAATGCGTTGGGAGAAGGAGACAGGTAAATTAGCCTTTGTAGGTGGTAGTTATGCGTGGCATAAAAAGAATCCAATGTTCTTTGATGAACTCTATGAACAGATACCTAAGCTAAAACAATTATATTGGGCAGGTGGTGAACCACTTGTTATGAAAGAACATTACTTTTTATTGCAACAAATCATTGATGATGGTTATGCAAGTGAGATTGAAGTGAGATATAACTCAAACGGAATGGAGTGGGAGCCTGAGCTCTTTGATCTATGGAAGCATTTCAAGGAAGTTATATTTCATTTCTCTATTGATGATATGGGAGAGAGGCTTGCTTATATAAGATATCCAGCAACATTCGATCATCTCACTATGAAAATGAGGGAGTTAGATAATTATCCTCATGGAAACCTTAGGCTAACTACTGCTTATACTATACAGCTACTTAATATATGGTCTATACCAGATTTTGTTAGGTGGAAATTAACAAACAAATGGAAACTATTAAATCAATGGCCGCAAGGTGGAGGTATGATTGATAATCATTTGGCATATTGGCCACCCCAATTAAATTGTAAAGCATTGCCATTAGACTTTAAAAAGAAAGTAACTGAAAAGTATGAGGCTTTCTATCCATGGTTAGAAGAGAACTGGGAATTATCTGGCGCGCCTAGCAAAGAATTATTCATGGAAAACAATTATACAATAAACCGTCTTAAAGGGATTGCATCATTTATGAATGCAGAAGATTGGTCAGTACGATTGCCTGAAACTGCTGAATGGTGTTATAGAGTTGCAGAAGAAAGAAGTCTAGACTTTGATAAGATCTTTCCAGAGTTATCTTGGTTACAAGATTATCATACGCCCCACGAAGATTTTCCGTTAGTAATTAATACTTCTTAAAAGCCCAGAATTTCTCTTTACACCACCAACATTTCTTACATGGCTTTGTAAACTTCTTTGTCTTATCAGCTTGGCCTTCACAAGATCTTGTTAAAGGAAATAAACCTTTCATTAAACCTTCGCTTTCGAAGCATCTAGCTATAAATTGTTTATCATGATTAGCAAATGGCTTTGAGTTATGTTTTCTATGTGTACCATCTCTGTATTTTGGTCTTTCATCGGTATACATATTATGCTCTTGCATAACAGGTCTTGCTGGGTTCTTTGTAACAAATCCAATATTTTCTTTTAGCTTATACTTAGTTTTATTGTTATCATATACCTTTTGCCATTCTTCATCAAGAATTCTTAAACCAACTTTAGGTGGAGTAGGTACAACAATATGTTGAAACTTCTGGGTCTTAGTTAACTTCAATTCTTTTTCAACCCAAGCCATAATCTTTTTAGCGTGTGTAACATTCCAATCTTTAGCCGCTTGCTTCTGATAACCTGGATTATCGTTTTGGTCTCTCTTCCAAGTAGCAATAACAATCTTATTCTTAAGTTTATTCTCTTTAATATGTTTGGCTATAACATATAAACCTAAAGCTGAATCAAGTCCACCGCTCACCCATAATAGTATGTTGCCAGTCTTTGGTAAATCTATTTGAACGTTCTTATAAATCATATAAATAATAATAAATTGATTAACATAACTTTATTTATATGAAAAAAAATACCTTCTGTCCACTTCCTTGGAATTCTATTAACCTAAGAAATAACGGCGATATGCGGATCTGCTGTAATACAAACTCGTATTCACCGCAACGTGGTATAATGAAGACTGAAGATGGTGAGACTTATAACGCTGGTAAGCATGACTTTAATGAAGCACGTAATGCACAGATATTAAAAGATGTTCGTGCAGATATGCTTAAGGGTGAATGGAATCCTGAGTGTGAACGTTGTAGACAAGAAGAGATAAACGGTATACCGTCTCGTCGTCAATATGAGAATAATGATTGGGAAATAAAATTAGATACAGCTATTCCAATGACTCAGGAAGATGGAACTCTTGATGTAGATAAACAACTAATAGAATTTATTGATATACGTTATGGTAATTTCTGTAATCTTAAATGCAGAATGTGTGGACCAACTGATTCTCATATGTGGTACCCAGACTTTATTAAACTTACAGACGGTAAGGTAACATCATATAAAGATACGCATACTCGTATACAACTTGAACAAACATCGACTGGCAAATGGACTACTGACCAATATGATTGGTTTAAAGATGCTCCTATTTACTGGGACAACTTTGAAAAGTATGCGCATGATGCAAAGAAACTTTATATTGTTGGTGGTGAACCTTTAATTATTGCTGAACATGAGAAGAGTTTACAGTTATTAGTTGATGGTGGTAAAGCACATAACATAGAGATAGAGTATAATTCTAATCTAACAAATGTAACAAACAAATACATAGAGCTATGGTCACAGTTTAAACAGATTCGTGTCGGTGCATCTGTTGATGGATTTGGTAAAGTATTTAATTATCAGCGTACGCCAGCTAAATGGGAATCTGTATATGAGCATATGAAAAAGCTAAATGATAATCGTGAAGTAAATCTAAAATGTTGGTTTACATTTACTGTTACACCTTATAATGTATATCATATGCCTGAGTTTATGAAATGGAAATTAGAAGAGAGTGAGTTAGATAGATATAATCCTATCGATGGTATGAGACCAACCATAACTCAACACATGTGTCACTCCCCTAAGTACTATAATATTAAAGTATTACCGCAACATCTTAAAGATGACATTGAAGATCATTATGAATTATACAAATCATGGGTTGACGGTAGTAATTATTCAGATAAAGTTAAAGCACATTTCCATGAGGTATGTGATAGCACAATAAGATTTATGCAGTCCGAGTCTTATGAAAAAGATCACCTACAAGGATTCATAGATATAACAAATAAATTAGATAAGATACGAGGTCAAGATGTAAGGGAAATTGTTCCTGAATATATCGAAATGTTCGATGCGCACTAAACCATATTGTAAGGCTCCATGGGTTGGATTATCTTATGTAGGAACTGAAGGTTGCAAGCCATGTTGTGAATGGAAAGGTGGCCAGTTCTTTGGCACTCATAAAGAATATATTGAATCAGATTACTTAAAAGAATTTAAGGAAATGATGTACAATGATGATATGAATGAGGCATGTATAGAATGTATTCATAATGAAAAGATTCAAAAACTAGGCGGGTCGAGAAGACAGCGGTTCATGAAATATGATATTGATGGTGGATTAGTAAGGTTAGATTTTAGGGCTGGAAATAAATGTAATATGAAATGTAGAATGTGTGGTTCACATTCATCATCTCTTTGGGAAGACGAAGATATTAAGTGGGGATCAAATGTATATTTAGATCCACCTCATGTTATTCCAAGATTAGATACATCAGATGTATATAATATCGATTTCACATCTTTGCAGAAAGTTATGATTCTAGGCGGTGAGCCTTCAGTTGATTTAGAAGTAAGAAAGTTTATAGATCATATTAAACATCTAGATTGTTTTGTTGGTATAACTACTAATTGTTCCAACGCATCTGAGAAATGGTTTAATTCATTACAAACTATTAAAAAGATAGAGCTTGATTTGTCAATAGATGGCTGTGGTCCTGTAGCAGAATATCAAAGGCATGGTGTTACTTGGGATAAGATCAAAACTAATCTATGGAAATATAAAGAAGTATTTAATGGTGATGCAAGGTGGAAAGATGCAAATGGTATGTGGGGTGATGCTCATATAAACTTTGCAGTAACTGCAATTAACTTTCCTATATTAGATACATGGTGGGATGAGTTAATGGATTTTGAAATACAAACATTTTTTAGTGTAGTTCATTTGCCATTGTCACATAGCATAAATGCAATACCAAAAGAATATTTAGATTATCAAATAGCTTGGTTAAAGAAATGGATTGATGACGGTAAAGCAAATAATATTAACCGTAAACAAGCTGCTGAGATGGCTATAAGTGTAATGGAAAATTCAAAGTATGATCCGTTTTGTCATGAACAATTTGTAAAGATAACAAAAGAATTAGATAAGCGAAGGGATGAAAATATATTAGATTTAGATTATAGATTTGAGGATATAATGAATGAAGGATAATGGTGTAATATGCATGTTGCCTTGGGTTCATACCACCGTGAGTATGAAAAATACTTTGAGACCTTGCTGTAGATTTAGAGTAGGTAGGGAAGATGAAGGTATAACCGCTGACTCCGAATCAGATATTAAAGATAAATTCAGATGGCTACGTAAAGAAATGTTAGCAGGCAGGCCTGTAGATAAGTGTTCATTGTGTTATCAACAGGGCGATAAGTCTATGAAGTGGACAGCTAATAAAGAATTTGATTTAGAAAATGCAGAGCTTACAGAAGATTTTGATAAGCTAAGGTCAGTAGAATTATCCCTAGATAACCTATGCAATCTTCAATGCAAGATGTGTGATTCATTATTCTCAAGTAAGTTATATGATAGGGACAAGTATCTAATAGAGGTACATAATCTTAAAGGTAGAAACCCAACAAAGATACCTAAACAAAGAATTGAATTCCTCAAGGGCCTTGATATAGATTGGCATGCATTAGAACATATTAAAATTCTTGGTGGTGAACCATTCTTCTCACCTAATTTCCCTAAGCTAATTGATTTTCTATTAGAACATTCTGAAGTAAAGAATGTCACATTAGAGATTGTAAGCAACTGTACAAATAGATTAGATCAAGATATGATTGATAAGTTAAATCAATTTGGGTTTATAATACTTACATGTTCTCTTGATGGCTGTAATGAATTTAATACATATCAAAGATGGGGTTCACCTGGATGGGAGGAGACATTAGATACCTATAAGTGGTATCATACAGTGTTAAACAATATGGTTAAAAAACATATACATTCCACATATACTATTCTTAATTTGTCTGGTCTTGCAAATGATATGAAATACTGGGAAAATAATCACCTTGACTGGTCAGTGTCATTTAACTTTGTTACTACAGGTGAATACTCTCCATACATTGTTCCGACATGGTATAGCGATTGGATATTAGAACAATGGGGAGATAAAGACAACGAGAGAATAACTTTAGCTCGTAAGATGTTACGAGAAAATCAGATTAAATATAAACCATGGAAGACATGGGGATTAGCTATGTTAAAGCTTCATGCCATTGATGACTATTATGATTCTGAATTAGGTGATTATTGTCCTGATCTAGAAATGTTATTATTAAAATACGATAAGACATATCAACATAATCAATACTATGAAACAATAGAGGACTTTGATGTTTGAATTAGAAACATGCTTAGCTCCACAAGCATCCGTTACAGTAAGTCAAAAAGGTTATATAGCTCCATGTTGCCAGTTTAGGCTTTGGCCGGAAGATGAATGGTTTAGTATATATGATTTAGATTCATTACATGAAGCACATGGTACAGATCGGTGGAACAAATATGATTCAGAGCTATCTAAATATGATGGCAGTAATAAATGTCGTACATGTATTCGTGAAGAAGAATCAGGGGCATATTCTTTAAGACAGACTTGGAATGAAAAGATATATAAAGAAGATAAGCATATAGTATTTTTAGAAATCTCATTAGACTTTACATGTAATATGATGTGTAGATCTTGTGGACCAAGCCAAAGTTCTAAATGGAATGGCAGTTCAATACTAGAAGAATTGCAAATATTAAATATGCCAGATAATGGAGGTGTATATACTGCAATTAAAAACCCTAGAAATTATCAAGATAATATCAAACGTGTTCTTAGTAATACAGATCTATCGCACTTAAAAGAAGTAACATTAGTAGGTGGTGAACCATTATATTCTAAAAGCTTACCTTGGTTTCTTAGTTTATTGCATGAAGATGTTCGGCTTATAGTTGTTACTAACGGAAGTTTATTACCATCCGATGAGATGTTTTCTAAATTTAAATATGTTAGATTCCAAGTATCTATTGATGCTATTGGAGATTTAGGAACTGCAATGAGAATGAAAGTTCCATTTGAAACCATTGATAAAAATATTAGACAGCTGATAAAGAAATATCGTGTACAAGTCCATACAACGATCTCTGTACAGAATATAAATAGATTAGCAGAGCTTGATAAATATATTGTGAATGATTTACAGGGTGCTATTCATAGTGTTGCATTGCTTCATGAGCCTGCGTATATGCGAATAGATATTATACCTCTTGAGAAAAGAATGCAATGGTTGACTGATAATAAATTTATTAATGATGCTATGAAGATGCTGTATAGAGAATCACCGCGGGATGTGCAACACTTCTTAGAGAATATGGAAATACTGGATGATGAATCCACTATTAAATTTAAAGATGCTAACCCAGAAATTATGGATATATTAAATGAAATGTAGAATGGCATGGTCGCACTTAGACTTTAAGAAGGGAGGATATGCTCCCTGTTATAGGTTTAAAAATTATGCTGGATATTGGGATCACTCTAGTGATGATAAGCTTCCATCTCAAGTAATAAATAATTCAGATTTTATATCTGTTAGAAGACAACTACGTAATAACCAATGGCCCAAAGGTTGTATCGATTGTAAACGTCAAGAGTCAGAAGGTATGTCCTCATATAGAACTCGTTCATTGGAAGAAGAGGATGATGTTAATCGTACCAATAAAGTATTTACTCCTGTAGATTATGATAGTGACACTGCTATAATAAAAGATTTACAATTAAAAATGTCGCGAGCATGTAATTATAATTGCAGACATTGTGACTCAGCATCTAACTCTTCATTTGAAAAACTAGGTCGTCAATTTCCTGAGATAGAGAATGAATTAAAAACTAAATATGAATTTAATCACATATCAATGGCAGGTAATAATAAAATTGTTATACCAACCGATGAAGTTATGGATGATCTATTTGAAAATATTATGCCTACTGTTGAACAACTTGAATTTTCTGGCGGTGAACCATTTTATCAACATGAAATGTATAAGACATTACAGAGATTGATTGATGGTGATTTTGCTAAGAATATAACATTAGTGTTTAATACTAATATGAGTATATTAGAGCATAAGAAATATAAGATAGCAGATTATCTGCCTTACTTTAAAACAGTTAATATCACATGTTCTATGGATGGTACAGGTAAACTGTTTGATTACTTTAGAGTTGGTGGAGACTATAATAATGTTATAAATAATATTAAAGAGATTGCACCATTAGTAGATACATTTTTATTCGTATGTACAACAAGTGCATATCATGCCTTCTATATGAATGAAATATATAATGATCTAACTGAATTGCAAAACTCTATTAAAACAAAATCATCTATAAGATCAACGTTTGTACATTGGCCTAAAGCGTTAGATATTATTAATTTAGAAGAAGATGTTAAAAGTAAAATTATGGAAACATTAGAAGTGAATGAGTTTACTAAAGAGTTTGCTATACGAATGACTCAATCTAAAGGCGAAATTGAGCCTTGCTTTAAGGGATTAGTAAAGACTCAAGATCTATTATATGATAAATCATGCCAAGAAATGGCTCCTAAAATTTGGGATTATATATGCAGTTAACTATTGAAGTAACATCTAATTGTCAAGCTCAATGCCCTGGTTGTATTCGTAAGAATGTTATAAACCCAACTACTGGAGAAATAGGTTATACTAAAGGTGTTCCTAAGAATGTTAACATGACTCTTGAAGCACACAATAGATTAATAGATGAGGCAGGAGAAGATTTAAATTGGGTAAGTTATGACGGTGGATTCGGTGATTCACCATTGCATCCAGACTTTTTAGATATGATAAGACATGTTGTGTCTAAACCACAAATGCAAATCGTTGCTATATCAACCAATGGAAGTTATCAAACCGAAGAATTTTGGTTTGAGTTAGGACAGATACTTAATGAAAATCAACCACATGACCCAGAATATTTCGGTGACTTACCACGAATGGAGAGAGGCCATTTAGTATTTTGGGATTTAGATGGTGTTGATAATGAAACACAAAATAAATATAGGGTTAAAACAAATTTTGATAGGATCATCCGTAATGCTAAAGCTTATATAGCTGGTGGTGGTTATGCTGTATGGAAGATGATTCCATTTGACTTCAATGAAGAATTAGAAGAGCGTGGAATGGAGTTAGCTAAAGAGCATGGCTTTGCTGAGTTTAGAAGAACACGTGTACATAGAGTAGAACAACAAGCAACGTTAATGGCATTAGCTGAAAAGCAAGGACAAGACTTAGGAGATCTTAACGATGGTGAAATAGACAGGGCTGATCCAGCTGACATTAAAGAAAATATAGAAAAAGCTCAAACATTAATACAAGAGATTCCAATAGATCCTTATAAATCTCCACGAGAAAATATGGCGGTAGCTAAAGAGAAAGCTGGCATTACATGTAAGTGGGCAAACGATACTCCTGGTGGTAATTACCAAGTAAGCCATGATGGTTCTGTATGGAGATGTTGTTGGCATAACTCAGCCTATCAATTTAGAACGAGATTAAATAGTGGTGATAGAGATGGGTGGGAAAGGTTTATACAATTCTATGCGGATGACTGGAATAACATATATACTAATAGCTTCCAAGAAATTATAACTCATCCGTTTTTTACAGAAGATTTGTATGAAAGTTTTGATAATGATTATGATGATCCTATTAATCCGAAGTTAAAGGTATGCACTAACAGGTGCTCTAATTTAAATTTACAAGAAAGTGAGAGGTTTTGCTAATGATAAAAGATAAAAGTATAATATATAATAAAGATGAAATAGTTGCTGAATGGAATATAGAATTAAATTTAGACTATGACCATTTATTAGTTGGCATGTCAGGAGGAATGGATTCATCTATTCTATACTATATGATGGCCTATCATATGGATAAGAATAATTTAAGTGGAACACTACATGCATATTCATGTATCCATGAAGAGAGACCATGGCAAGCACATCACGCTAAGAAAGTAATTAAATATGTGAAAGAACAATTTCCTAATATTAAATATGGAGTACATACAATTGCGACTACGCCTGGAACATCTTATATTGATAATGGTACTGCACTACAATGGAAGACAAGCTATGAGTTAGCACAAAGCGATGGTGGAACTGTAGCTACGTATAATGGTGTGACACTTAACCCACCAGACGAATTAGGTAAATATATATGGCAACACTCATGGGGTAGACGTGCTGTCGGAAGAGATGTATCTACACTTGACAAATGGGAAAAGGTTGATGGTGAACAGATAGAACATAACAACGAAGATTTTTTTGTGAAGGCTGGTTTACATTGGGAAGAAGATGGTTCGCTTGTACATTGGGGAACAAATGATGAAGAGCAGGAACAAGCAGCGAGAGATCATAACGAATATCATATTCAGCATTATCCATTTTGTACTCAAGATAAACGTGTAGTACTTGCATTCTATAAGAAGTATGGACAATTAATATCTTTAGGAGAATTAACTAATTCATGTGAGGGTCATATTAGTATGAGAGGTGATCCTAAATATTCCAAGCCTTGTCATTGGTGTTGGTGGTGTATAGAAAAAGAATGGGCTACAAGCGAAATCTTTCACTATGATCCAATAAAGAGTATGGAAGACTGGCCAGCATTTCATAACTAATGTATAGCTACTCTGACATAAGACAGGTTCATCTTGAGCCGACGCAGAAGTGTCAGGCTAGATGTCCTATGTGTGATAGGAATGAAAACGGTGGTAAAGATAATAAGTATCTAACTAATGCCGACCTATCCTTAATGGATATAAAAATGATTATGCCTAAAGAATTTGTAAGGCAACTTGATAATCTCTATATGTGTGGTAATCATGGTGACCCTATGATGGCACCCGAAGCATTAGAAATATGTAAATGGTTAAAGGAAGTAAACCCAAAGATTAGACTTGCAATGAATACAAATGGTGGTGCAAGAAGACCAACATGGTGGGCAGAGCTAGCACAAGTTATTGACCATGTAACATTCTCTGTTGATGGTCTTGATGATACTAATCATCTATATAGACAAGGAGTAACTTGGGAAAGAGTTGAAGCTAATATGCATGCGTTCTGTAGAGCTGGTGGTAATGCTAAATGGGAATTTTTAGTATTCAAACATAATGAACATCAACTGGAAGAGGCCGAATTATGGTCAAAGACACTAGGGGTAAAAACGTTTAGCGTAAAGAAATCAGGTAGATATATTTCTAGCGCTACTTTAAAAAAGAAAGATTCACATCAAGCAAAGGATAGACATGAACAACACACACAACTCTTGGAGCCACCTACTATGGCGCGCTTTAAGAACGCCGCAAGTAAAGACTTTGATAATATCACTGCTAAATTTGGCAACATGGATTCTTATTTGGATGTGGCTGACATAGAACCGAAATGTATAAAGAAGAAAGAAATATATATTTCAGCTGAGGGATATGTATTCCCTTGTTGTTGGACCGCTGGTCAAATGTATAAATGGTGGCAAAAACCAGGTGAGGCACAGATATGGGAACACATAGATCAGTACGATATTAATGGAATCACTACACCTATAGAAGAAATTATAAATACTTTTTTTAATTCAATAGAGGAAGCATGGGAAGTTGGGCCGGACCGATTAAAGGTTTGTGCTCTCAAATGTAATAAAGCATTTGACCCATTCGCAGCACAATGGCAGTAATAGCATGGACACCTGGAATGGGCGGTGATATGATTCGCACATGTCTTATATGTTTGACAACTCCTGGTAAATGGGAATATAAACCTGCTCGTCCTGAATTTTATGAAGAGAATAAACTGGCTTTACACTTTCAAGGATTTTGGGATGTATTATATCTTGATAATAAGTTTGTAAGCTTTATTGATTGGAGAGGACAAGCGCAAACAAAATTAGGTGAAGGAACTATACATGGTGCACATTATATTGAATCAAACCAAGATACAATAGATAATGTTATGGATTCTGGTAAAGGTCATGTAACCTTTATAACTGTTAATGATATACGTTATTTAAAGTTAGCACAAAAGAATTGGTTAATGAAGTCTAGTGTTACAGATGGAGATAAGAATAGTATAGCTTGGTGGGACAATGAATATGAAAAAGCATTTATTAGACGACAGCAAATATATGAACCT
>Ga0257107_1000486_pt1 | contig 15058 bp, 15 predicted proteins | sample LP_taG_2_FD_190178 | JGI IMG/M metagenome (GOLD analysis project Ga0257107, IMG submission 190178) | Marine microbial communities from Northeast Subartic Pacific Ocean, Canada - LP_J_2011_P26_500m | ecosystem: Environmental > Aquatic > Marine > Oceanic | place: Canada: Northeast Subartic Pacific...
TTAAGCAGTTTTTTTCGCATTTTTATTTTTTCCATTGAAATACACAAAAGGCGCGAAATCATAAAACTTGAATGAATGATTATACTGTTTGGCGTCTTTCATGGTTATTTTTTTATTTTATAAGTTTTAACTGAATTATAAATGAATTTTTGCGACTGATAAGGTACCGGAAAACCCCACTAATAGGCGGGGCTTATTGCTTTACTATATAAATAATCTTTTTAAGTAGTAACATCTTCTTAGTATTAATGTGTTTCATAACAACCTCAAGATTTTATTAATGATTACTTCAACACGGGAAATACAAAATAGAAATGGTCGTATGACTAGTAATCGCTTCATTTTATTATCCTTTGGTCTACTATTAAAAATAGCAGAACCACTGGTACCGAATAAGCTAAGAGAAACCACCCCAATCGGAATAAATTTACATAATACCAGTCCTAAATGTCTATAAACAAAAAACCCCGGTTATTGGAGATTATTCAATTAAACCAGACTCCATAGCCTCTGCTTCTTAATTCTTTACCCAGCATCTCTTCAATTTCTTCAGCATCTTTTCTGGTTGGAATTGGGTTATACTTCTCATAGAGGTCTAGTCTAAGTTTTATACCATAATACTTTGCATACTTGTTTGATTTATAACCCTCCTTATGCTGCTCAAACCTGAGGGATGGTTTTCTTGAGGATTGACCAACATAGACACAGTCATTTCCGCTAATATAATTTGGGTTTTTAATTCGAAATTTTTTCCTATCCATTACTGCTGGGTCTAATTCTATAACATATACAAAGTATTGTTTCATACTTTGAGCCTAATCCCGCCTTCATAAACAAAAACCCCACTGAGAGCTGGACTAATTACCTTCATTTGGTAAGTTATAGTATACCCACATTATTTTCCGTAAGACTGTGGGTACATTACCCCATTGGACTTCTGGTAATTTATCTGCCCCATAATTATTCCAGGGAATGATCCTGATTGAAACGGTCGCTGTATCTGAATAATTAGAGTCATTGATGGTAAATGTGAACGAATCATCCCCATTATAATTTATCGTAGGACTGTAAGTGAATGTCCCCAGTGTACTATTTTTAATCGATACTGTACCATTTGATGGATGGGTGAGAATATTATATGTCAGCTTATCGTTTTCGACATCAAAACCAGACACTGATCCGCTGTATTCTGTATCTTCATAGGTTCCTATTTCTAGATCATGTGCTACTGGAGCGTCATTTACAGAAGGTACTGTAATTAAAACTTTAGATGTATCTGAAAGCGATCCATCGCTGCTTGTAAAGGTAAATGAATCACTGCCGCTATAATTTACTTTGGGACTATAGGTATATGTACCGGATGAGCTATCGGTAATAGTTACCGTGCCATAAGTTGGGTTAGTTAATAAACTGTAAGTCAATGGGTCATTATCAATATCTGAAGCGAATACTGACCCATAATAATCTATATCTTCATCGGTTTTCACTGTTGCAACAAACGCTAATGGTGCGTCATTTACTGCAGTAAGTGTAAATAAAACAGTCGCGCTATCGGAAAGCACACCATCGGTAACGCTAAAAGTTAGGCTGTCCAACCCTGTATAGTCTTCCACTGGGCGGTAAAAGAATGTATCAACGGCATTATCAGACACTGTTGCCCTTCCATTTGCTGGACCAATTATGATGCTATATGTTAAACCATCGCCATCAGAGTCAAATGCTGGTAATCGTCCAATTAAATCTCTATCCTCACTTGTGGTTATAGCTGCATCCTTAGCAACAGGAGGATAATTAATCTCATACCAAGAAATCTTACTATCGCTAAGTGCTGCAGACAGTACATCCAAATCCCCGTCACTATCTACATCTGCTGCATAAATAGACTGAAAGTCACTTTTCCTGGCAGTTGTTATGGTCCTTTTAGTAAAACTCTCTAAACCATCGTTTTCATGATAAATGATATTATCATCACCTGCAGAAAGAACATCCGTATCCCCATCTTGATCTAAATCCACCGCATAGGAAAAATTTCCATATTTTTTATTGCTGGTGATAATATGGGTGGTAAATCTTTGTGAACCGTCATTCTCATGCCATTGGATCCCTGGCCGTTTTGCTGCAACCACATCCATATGGCCATCGCCATTTACATCTATTGCATGAACAGATTTAGATCCTGAGGAAGATACGGTATGATCGATAAAACTATTTAAACCGTCATACTCATACCAGGAAATTTTACTATGCCCTGATATTACATCCATGTATCCATCACCATCCACGTCGCCTGCAGAAACAAAACGAGCATCACGAACACTGTCTGAGATCACATGATGGTTGAAATATTGTGATCCGTCATTCTCATACCACATGATTTTGTTATTGGGCGACCTTGAAGCTGCAACCACATCTATATCTTCATCTTTATCCACATCTAATGCATAGACAGATATAAACTCACGATGCCAATAATGATTGCAAATTGTATGTGTGTCAAAACTTTGAAAACCATCATTTTCATACCAATTAACACTACCATCGGATGATCCCACCACATCCATATCCCCATCACCATCTAAATCAACCGCATAAACAGATGAAGCCGCCGAAAATGAGATTGTATGGGGAATGAAACTGCCCAAACCATCATACTCATACCAGACAATGTTATGATGGCCAGAAAGAACATCCATATCACCATCGCCATCTACATCTGCTGCAAATATAGAACGAGCCTCATTGGCACTGTCTGAGATAGTATGGGCAATAATTGAATAATGGTGAGAGAAAATTCGAGTTGGAAAGATAACGGTTGTAAAAAGTAGAAAACTAATTATAACATATTTCATAGCTCTTCCCAAGGGCAGTTATTATTCCTACAGCACAATATTACGATCCACTAGTCCTAAATGTCTACAAACAATATTTAATTAGCGGATCTTAATGGTTACCTAATTAAACAATCAATTTCAACAACAAACCTAATATCCATTTGGCCCACCATAGGCCCCCATGTCGTTCAGTGATCCATCATTATCCCTGTATTCATCCCCGGGGTGACCAGCGTCAATACAAGGTGAATTTGGAAGTAAATGGAAATCTTCAGTGGCCACTTCAAGAAACAGGGGATCGCCTGGAATGTTTCCGTCTAAATCCGCCAGACTTGCCTCTTTGAAACGACAGTAAGCCACAATTGCAGAAGAATTGTCACCCGTTAAAAGCAAATCAAACCCTGTGTGTTCTGCAATAATATTATTTAAAAAAGTCACCGTACTGTTGGTGATAACGACACCTCCCAAAGTATCATCTTCAATAGTATTACCTACAATCGTGTTATTTATCACTTGTCCAGTGGCATTACTGATAAGGATACCTCCCACGTTATCACCCACATTATTAATGACAAAATTATTGTACAGGCTGGCATTTTCAGTAAGGTATAATCCACCCCCTTGTCCTGGGGCCTCATTATCCACAATAAAGTTATTGCGCAGTACTGCGTTACCTGAAGCGTATACACCCCCTCCAGCTGTAGATACACCTATACCCCCAGTCCCGCGTTCTAGTCGAAACCCTTCAAAAATTCCGTTATTGATATTGAGACACCTATCACTATCTGAAGCAATAATAGTGGCCACTTCATTGTCATCGATTGCTTGAACTAGAATATCTTTTCCTAAAATGGACAGGCTCCCCGGGTATTTTCCAGGATAAACTAATATGGAATCTCCATCATCAATCACAGGACTATCAAAAGCCGCTTGGATTGATCCATAGTCATCTGGTATGTATAAAGAAGTTGTTTTAGGAATCGTAGTTTCTCCTTCGGCCCATTTTTCGTTGCCCTGAACATCAGAAAAGGTCACTCGGTATTGGAAATCTGCATCATCGTCGACCATATCAATGTACGTTGTTATCAATGGATTACTAAGGATTGCACGCTGGGTCCATTCTGTATCTGTTAATTTTCTACGTTCAACCGTCACCTTGGAAAAATTTTCAATTATGATTTCACTCCAGGTTAAATGAACGCCAGATGAATCCACCAGTCGTGTAATGCTGTGTTCGATAGTTAAATCAAATAGAGCGCTTTGGCCTGTCTCATCTGTATCAAAAGGCCATTCACAGGCAAAGACTAGAAAAACCAGGATATAGAATGGTAGTATCCTCACTGTTTTTCCTTCTTATCTGAAAGGGTTAGTTTGAGGGAAAATAATGTTCTATGGGCTTCATAGTAGTTAAAAGGATCAGTAGAGTAATGGGCATAGTCCACAAATGTGACTTGATCAGAAAAAAGGTTTCGTATTGAGTAGCTTACACTTGCGTCAAATAGCCAGATCGATTTTGTAAGCGTTAACGTTAGATTGGTGTTTTCGCGGCTATCAAATAACCTGATTTGAACACCAGCCCGTTCATAAACCCTTGGCCCTTCATAAATGTGACTCATGTTAAGATGGAACATCCCTTTCCGCCAATCAAGAACAAAATGATTAATGGGGCTAGGCTTATTGGGGAAAACTTCTTGATTGCTTACCTTCACAAGGGTCACGCTTCCAATAAATTCTAGGGATCCCCATAATATTTTTGGCATTTTTATCTTTGTACCTAACTCAATACCATTGACGGATGCTATGGGCGAGTTGTATGGAATTGGTAGGAAGTCTTGAATCAGACGATAAGCAATTTTGTCAATATAATGATTGCGGAAAACACTCCCATTAACTACCCAATGGTCGATAGTGGGTGTGGTCATTTGTTCCCATACAAGTTCTCCTCCTACCTCTGTCGTTGATAAGTGTTCCACAAACAGATCATCAGTCAAGACCCCTTGGAACAGCATAGTCTTTTCTTCTGCGCTTATTCCATGGAGTATTGCGTCGGCTTGATTACGTGTTGTAAACCAGAGAAAATAGTCGTTCAAAGTAGGGGGTCTCTTATTCCAACCTTGGTTGAAAAAGAGGTTATACCTAAAGCGCGGAGTTGTGCCCCTTAGATAGGCTCCTAACCGGAAGGTGCTCATTTCTATATTTGATTCTTTTTCGTAGCTGGTTTCCTGGATGAAACTTTGATTCCAGCTATCAGACGCTTGATTATATAGAGAGTCAAATTCGGTGACAGTCTGACTATGGTAATATTGGGCTCGGCTTGGGCGAACACCTAATTCAAAACGGATCGATTCCATAGTAGGTGTGTCGGTAGGAGTCGTATAACGCAAGACACCAGCCCAGCCTTTGTCTAGCCATCTTAATCGTGCATTATCTCCCCAACTCTGTTTTATATCTTTAGGCGTGATCCGGTTGTCACCAAAATACCACTGGTCTTCCATTTCCCATTGGATTGTTCCGTCCCACCGATTCCAGTGAAAAGATTTTCCGATACGAAACATGGTGGTTTCTTCATCAAGGTCTCGAGTGATATTATCAAAGAACGAATCCTGCCATGCCCAGGCCCTGAAACCGTATTGGATATCCCAGTCGCGAGTTCCTAGGATTGATCCATGAAAACTCGCCTGACTTACCGCTAAACTATCCTTCGCAATGATAGAACCAGTGGGGAATTTTATGGAATTGCCAAGCGACAGATGTCTTGCCGAAACCTGCCCATCAGATAAGTCGAACGTAGAAACGAGGTTATTAAAAAGGGATGTGTAGAGCGTACGACCATCATATAATCGCGACTTACCGGAAAAACGTCCACCCAGTCCAAAGGATCGGACACGTAGATTTATGGCTCCTGATAAATCCTGATCTCTTTCATCAGTTAAACCTACATTACGGTACATGGTTACCATGTTGCTTTCCGGTAATTGGGATGATAAATGAATCACGCCCCCAAAATTCCCGGGGCCAAAAAGAACAGAATTTCCCCCTCTTATTATCTCCACCTCGGACAAGTCCATCATGTCAATGGTGGCGAGATCTGCGACACCGTCCAATGCCCGATTGAGCCTAATCCCATCCAAGTAAACTGATATCTCGTTGGCATTACTGCCCCTGACGCTGGCTGTTTGTCGACCAGATGGAGCAGTAGATATTACAACACTACTCATTTCCTGTAGAACCTCCCCGATGTCACGGATACCACGAATCTCAATTTGTTCCAAGGATACATCTTCAACACTACTGGACACTTCCCGTTCTATCTTTTTCCGTTCACCGGTGATTACAATCTCCGCTCCTTCCAATACCGTAAATTCCAGACTTACCAGCACTTCACCCGGGGTTTGGATAGTGATATCCTGCTCAATGTAACCAATATGCGAGACACGAATATTAATGGGAAATTCTCCTTTCCAATCAAGTGCAAACATACCTTTATCATTGGTAGTGATACCGATGTCGGTGTTGAGGATAATAACGTTTGCACCTGCAATTGCTTCCTTTGTATCCCTATCTACCACTGAACCGGTTATTTGCGCATGTAATAAACAGACCGGCAGAAACCCGAGGAATATAAGAATGGTTACTCGAGGGATAGAACGTGACAACATCGTCTATCAATATAGCTCTTTATTACTGGTTCTCAAAAGATGGTTATAGACAGGGAGTACTAAAGAGAATCTACTTCCGTGAAGCAGGCGGGGAAGGGGTATTCTACCACCGTTGTATCTCCACAGTTCCAGAACATAAGAGTTTTATCGGAGTCCATTCTAAGCGCCGTATCCGCAACCACAAGTTCTATTATTAGGTCTTTGGTATAATAGAACCGAGCGTGAACGTATAAACTATCAAAGTCTTCCGAAAACTCAAATTGCCAGGTGTAGCTTGAATTATTATAAATCTTAACCCGGTCACCAGAATCATATAACCAAAACCAATCCCGACTTCCCAGCTTCAAGTTGACCTCAATTTCATCGTCGTAATTATCATAGCCATTACTCACGTACTTATTCCAAATCGTAAGTTCGCGGGTAACGTATTTCATGGGTTCAGTACATGACACAAGATAGGCCACACACGTTATCAATAGCCACCTCACGGTACTTCCTTAGTAGAAGTGTAGACGGGATTCTGCGATAGAAGAATGCAGGTCTAGAACGCTATTTTTAAAGGCCATACCATAATTATCCTAGATATCTATAATAAAAACCCCGCTACTGGGCGGGGCTTGGTTGGCTAATATGGATATAAGGATATCAAGTTAGAAATAAATATTATTCAATAAAAACGCCTGTTGCTTCACTACTACCTCCCTCTACTACATCAAGATAGTTAAGTTCGCCATTAAGCCAATAGCAGGCACTCTCACCAGTTGGCCCTCCGGTCGCCATTCCCACCACAACAACATTCCCATCAGCAACTCGAATATCATTAGCCTGACCTGTTCCAAAAACAGTATTGGGGCCTCCTTCAAGGTCATGAGCAGTATTGTTTTTCCAGTAACGAGGAAATGTACCCCCAGTATTTTCATTATCCCAGTCTCCAATCCAATCCGTGTAACCAGCAACATAAATATCTTCTCCATCGATTGTAATACCATAAGAACCCGTTCCATAAAGACTTATGTCCGAAGTTCCGTCGGGTAAATCTGTTCTAGTTGTATGACGCCAACGAGCGGCCTTGGGTGCATATCCAGTAAGGGGATCCGGTTTCATTGTATAGCCCGCGTAATACCTCATTCTGCCTTCCTCATCAAAGGTAATATCATAGACTTCCCCATCGCCACCGCTGGGTACAGGAAGGTTCGTTCTATTATTTCCATCTAGCCAAAAACACGGAATTATATAATGATGATTGTTCATGTAATAACCGCCAATGTATACAAATCCATTGTTACGAACCCCAATTGCAAATGCCTGCGACTCTCCGTTGGTTGTCAGATTGATCTTTTCACCATTTTTCCAGTAACAGGATCCATTGTCAAACCAGCCGGCAACATAAACATCATCACCATCCACAGCAATCGCTTCTCCTTCCCCCCATTCGCCAGGAAGGTCATACCTGGTTTGGTTGATCCAGTAGCAGGCATCGGATGCTTCCCCTGTACCAGAAGTATATACCGTACCATCAACAACAACGATATCTGTTGCCCAGGCTCCACCGGGAAGTCCGACCCTGGATCCATTTACCCAATAGCAGGCCCCATCGTCATCACTACCTACAATGTATATTGTACGACCAGAAATAACAGGATTACCTTCATTATCTTCATTTTCGTCGTCTCCACATCCAGCCCAATACAAAAGTGGTATAACTATTAATACAATTTGAAATCTCTTCATGTAAGTAATATTACACCGGACCAACCATAAATGTCTACAAATGAAAACATCCTGTTCGGGCTATACATAGGTAGAAAGAGGTTTTCATTGGTTATATATTTGATAGATACACTGAGGAAAATATCAGTTAAGACCCATGGCCATTACAATCGAAAAAATAAGTTATCAGAATAAAAAGGATGCTCGAATTCTTGAGACAGTGCTTACAAACTGGTTTAAAGACCCTAAAGAATTAAACCTGACAAGTCCAAATATGTCCTATCCATTCAATTTTAAAAAATGGGTTATGCTAACTGATGCAGACCAGGAAATTCATAGTTTTGTGATTAAATCTGAGGATTGGATAATTGGAATGGGGAATCTTAAGATTATACCTGACACTAAAAGAGCACATGTATATCATATTTTTATTGATCCAAATTATCGTCAACAGGGTCTGGCAGAAAAGATGGTCCGCCACCTAGAGTTGTTGGGGCGGTCCGAAAAAATGGAAATTATGACTTTACGGGTAGTTCCAAAAAATAAACCCGCTGTAAAATTGTATGAGAAATTAGGGTTTGAAGAAACGGCATCCTCTAAACGAAAAGGTCTTTCTTTCGAAAAAAAGCTTAATTAGACCCTAGAGAAAAGTTAGACATTTAAACCAATTTCAAATCCCACTAACCCTAAAGGTTTAGAAACAAAAACCGCGCTATTCAACGGGGCATGATATGAGTCTAAGGCATTTACAATTGAAAGAATAAAATCATTCCTGGCTAAAAGGCGGCTCCCGCAATTTGGGCAGGACGACAGTAAGGATACGTATTCAGAAAGCTTGGTTCTTTTCCAACTATGTGAACAGGATAAGCATTTCATATTTTAAATCTAATATTAGCCCGCTAAACAATGATCCCCGCTACTTGGCGAGGTTTGGTGTTTATTAATCAAAGAACCTAATATGTAGAATTAACGTGTTAATCGATAGATCAATATGGCTGCGCGAGCTGTTGTTTTCGGAAATGTTGTCAAATCCAATTCTTCTTTGTCCGAGTGCTCTCCAAAACCATCAGGGCCCATCCCCGCTAAAGAAGCATCTACATGTGGGGCCACAAAAGAAATATCTGCTGCGCCGCGTTTTCCAGGGTCAAGTGGTTCCAATTGACCATATCCAAGGTCCACATTTACAGATTCAAATTTATCTAACAGTGCATAATTTGCTTTTGTTGGGGCCATTGGCGGGTAACTGGTTCTGAATATAATCTTTGCAGTTGTACCGGGTAAATTTTGAGATACGATATCCTTCATGTTCGCTATGGCCTTGTCCAATTGTTCTGTTGATATAGTTCGGATACCACCGTGAGCTGTTACGGATTGAGATACGACATTTGTTTTACCAAAAGTTGTACCACGGGACGTTACCGGATCATAATCTACATCAGTGCCTCCAACGATGGTTCCAGGGTTAAACGATAGATATTCCTCTCCTACCAATTCTTCACGAAAAGCATTCACAATTCGAGCTGCTTCAAATATGGCACCATATCCCAGTTTTTCTTTAAAAATTTGAGAAGAATGGCCTTGAATGCCTGTGGTTGTCAGAATCCAAGAGGAAGAACTGCGTCTGGCTACCGTTCCCGTATTCAGTCCATGGGCCCCTTCAAATCCTAGTCCAATATTGGCCCACTTCCCTGCTTCGATTAATTCTTTGCGGACAATTGATGGAGGACCGCCTGTTTTTTCTTCGTCGCCAATAAATACAAGCGTCAGATTTAAGTCTTTCAATACACCTACATTATCCAGTGCTTTCATGGCATAGATCATGGATACATCACCCGCTTTCATATCAGATACACCTGGTCCGTAAGCAGTATTTCCATCCCTTGTAAATTTTTGGAATGGATGATCAGGTTCAAACACCGTGTCCAAATGACCAATCATAACAATTTTTTTCCCTTTGCCACCGCGCATTTCCGCAAAAAGATGACCGGAACGTTTGATAGTTTCAGGGTAAGTCACCCAGTATGTATTAAACCCAAGTTGATCGAGTTCGGCCTGAAATATTTTCCCGACTATTTTATTACCATCGATATTGAGCGTTCCACTATTGATATTCACCACTTTTTCAACCAGACCTATCGCTTCTTCTGTATATTTTTCAACAAATACTTTTATTTTCTTTTCAGCTTTATTTAATCCACCTGAAAAAGCCAGAGAAACAAATAGTAAGCCTGGTAATATTATTTTGATATTGATATTCATTTTTTATCCTTTATCACTAGATATTTCTTCATAATAATTTATTATACTCAATTTTGATAGAGATAATCATCCTCAAATCTAATATTTATCCAACAAACAAAAAAAACCGCTACTGAGTGAAGCTTGATGCCTTTATAGTTTCTTTATTTTTCTACCCGTATCCAACCAAAGTAATGGTTTAACCCTCTTATGATAAGACCAAATAATATAGCAAAAAATATCCAGGAAGGCACTAAAGTGCCTACACTGGGAAGTATAAAACCCAGTATTATTACTAAACCATAAAAAAACAATATCGGTAATACTGCTTCTTGTTTTTTAATAAAATTTTCCTCGTTGAAACTCAAACCTCTTCTCGCCGCCTTTTCTCTTGCGGATTTGATATTGAGATCCATGAACTTATCATATAGTTTTTTCATCTTGGTCTCCTTGTAATATCAGCGAGGTTTTCCCTGCGGTCAGTGGGAATTCTAAGTTCTTTTCTAAAAAGCATCTCACTCACCAATGATTTTAACCAGTACCCGTTTATCCCTCTTCCCATCGAATTCACCATAAAAGATTCGTTCCCAAGTCCCAAAATGCAGATTTCCGTCCGTTACAGCCACCACCACCTCTCTGCCCATAATCTGCCGTTTATGGTGAGCATCTCCATTGTCTTCTCCGGTTCGGTTGTGATGGTATTTTTCCGGGCTTGGATCAAATGGGGCAATTTCTTCCAGCCAGCGCTTGTAATCCTCATGTAGTCCCGATTCATCATCATTGATGAATACAGATGCTGTAATATGCATAGCATTGACCAAGCACAACCCATCCCTGATTCCACTTTCATCAACAGCAGTCTTCACATCAGATGTAATATTTACAAATCCCATTCGTTCGGGAATATTAAACCATAGTTCTTTATGGTATGTCTTCATCACTTCTCCTTTTTCATTGAAACATTGGAAGTATCTAGGATAAACCCAGTGAAAGTTTAATAATCAATCGTTTCATCTATTTCAATAACAACATCTTATTAGTGCTAATGTATTCACCAGCTTATATATTTATTTTCATCCCATCCATGAACTTCTTGATCGACATGGCACCACCTGCTTCCGCCAGTAACCCCAGACCGCCAATGGGTATATGGGAAGGGGCATTAGGAAAACTGGGTTGGGCTAAGATAATAGTGAAAAAAACAACCATTAATAAAATAAGGAATATCAATTTCATACAATCACCTGAAAATTAATTTTTCATCCGTGAATAGTACTGGTATTGTAAAAACAATAATAGATCGCCCTTTCAGATTAAATGTAAGCATCACTAGAACTAAATGTCTAGAAACAAAAAACCTTGTTACTTGGCGGGGCTTACTGTAGAGATAGAGGATTTTGAGCTATAAACTTGGCTAATAAACCATAATTTGAACAATATATTACAATTATTTTCATAAGTTCATCCCATGGGTTTAAAACAAGAATTTAATTTCAGGGAATACTTGACAAAGAATATTGACGGCTATGATGGAAAATATGCCCAATATATTCTAATGATCCCAGTATTGTATGATGCACTATGCAGCATCCTTAAATCCAAAATTTTACCACAGTCGTTACGCGCCGATATTTATTTAACATTCGGTTATCTATTCTATCCTGACGATTTATATCCAGAAGAAGAACTTGGTCCCCTAGGTTTTTTAGACGACCTTATGTTGATACTTGTGGTCCTGCGGAAATGTGCCATACAGGAAAAGATCGGGATTGAATTCATCGAAGAAAATATTGCAGGGCTAGATTATTCGGTCAATCAGCTGCTGACCAGTGATTTTGACATGATAACCAATGAAAACAAAAAATTATTTGATGAATTACTGTCCGTCACTGGCATGCGCTATTACTACCGCTGAATCATAGTATTTCTGCTACATTTCATAAACAGGTATACACCATACCTGATTGACACCACAAACTCAGTGGAGGATCACTTTTTACAAAGCAGGGTAATTTTACAATTTTAGTGCCATATTAAAGTCTATAAACAAAAAACCCCACGAATGTGGGGCTTGATGTCACAAACTTACATAAAATAATTATTTTGTTTCTGTTTCTTCTTCTGAAGTAATTACACTATTGTCTTGTTTGCTATATACATAAAACAAAATAGCAAATACAACCCATACACCGGATTCTACTAATTGGGCCGTTGATGCTGGTAACGCACCGGTGGCCACGTGGTAGATATTCATGGTTACCGGAATTAAGGCAATTATGACATAGGCGCACCCGGCCTTAGACAGGTCATCGCCCAGCCATGTAGGCAGCATCCATGTCACAATGAGCAAAGATGCATAGGCCACAATCATAAACTGCGTAAACAGTTTGATCTCATCAGTGAATGTCATGCCATAGCTTTCCGACATAGCTGCCGGTGCAACCAACATCATCACCGTCATCAATGCGCCGATACCGAAATAAATGCGAAATACGAGTTTAAGATTCATAGTAGCTCCTTTAGGTTTTATATAGTTAACTAATGGTATTAATATAAGCGCAAATGCCTGAACAAAAAACCCCGTGAGGAGGTTATTTGAACTAGAGGCGTTTCATAGCGCTATAGCGAACCCTGTCGTCCCATCGTTGCCAAGTGCACAGCATCTCTGAGCATCGACGCCGCTGTCGGCACGGGTTCACGCTCCCACAATTTGTGAAACGATTTTCCGTAAATATCACTTTCAATTTCGATTGCCATCTCCCAACCGCTACAACTGCCCAAAAAGCTTGCGATTGGCACAGGCCTAGGCTCGACTTGGAAACGCCATTCGCCATCAATACGTTCGGCAGTAGCCACGAGTTTGAGTACTGTGCCTTCCCGACGGCACTGCTGCAGCCGATCGAGCTGCACGTCCTCAATACCACTTACGCTCACATCGGCGAGAGTTATCATCGCGTCCGCGATGCTGTTCGCGGCGATGACGAGCTTGGCGGCAGTGTCCCACCCGCCGACGTCGATGCTCGGATCAGCTTCCGCAATCCCTCTTTCTTGAGTTTCACGGAGCGCGTCTGCATATCTGCGCCCCTTGAGCATTTCCTCCAGAATGAAATTTGACGTGCCGTTGAAGATACCTCGGAAGCCTAAAATTTTGCCGCAAACCATGTCTCGTCTGACAATGTTGAGCACAGGAAGCCCGCCACAAAACGTTGCGCTGTAAAGGATACCCACGTTGGTGTCCGCCGCGAGACGATCTAGCTCTGCTTGAGCAAGCGCCAATGGAGCCTTGTTGGCCAATACGAGGTGCAGCCCGTGATCCAGCGCTATTCTACAATTAGAGAGGCCTGGGTTCCCCGTGTTGAGATCAACCGGTGACGCTTCCAGGAGAATATCGCATTGGACGCTGTCAAGTGCTACCGCCAGGGTCAACCCTTCGTCAAACCCTCGTAACTCACGAAGCTTCAATCCACACCCCTTGTGTTCCAGCAAGTGGGCGAGATCGAACCCATCATCACTGACCGCGACACCGCTGCTATCAACGACACAATAGACGCTGAAAGCAAGGCCATACTTCTCCCTAAGCGTGTCGTCGTGCTCAATTAGAAGCCTGAGAAAACGGCGTCCTACGTTACCCAATCCGACCAGGGTCAACCCAACTCGCTTCATCTGAGACTCACGTTAGGGAATCGCTTCATAATAGCAATATTACACTCCACCAATCCTAAATGTCTATAAACAAAAAAGCCCCCCGTGAGGAGGCTATTTTGGAATGATTATATCAATAACTAGATGATCACTCTTTCATCATTTGCATGCCAAGAGACACATTAAATGCTAATAAAACTAATTGCCCTAGTGACATACCAATGAAAAATGGCATGATCGAGCTTGCACTCATTGGATCCAAATTAAAAATAGTATAAATATGATTCACAACATGCAGACCAGCAAATACTGAAGTGATCTTCATAACAGTTGTATTACCATAACCACGAACAGCCAGTGCTGAAGATAAACATTGGATTCCGCTCCAATTGATGAATCCGAATAACACGACTATACCGATCTCCATCGTCACTCCGAGCGCTGCATCTGTCCATTCTTCTTGTCCAACAACACTCTGTCCCCATAAAATATGGTAATCAAGAGACCAAACGACCATATAGCCGATCGAGCCAAGGATGACTAACACAGTACCCAAGCTCAAGAGTCCATCCTCTTTTTCCTTTTGAAGTAGACTATTGAGGGTATAGACACCAAAGACTAATAATGCAATACCGAGAACAGACATTATTGGATATAATAGGGTAAGATTACCTCCTGATGTGATCTCATTAGCAAAATATCTCCAGATTAAAAACCCTTCTTCTGGCGTACCTCCAAACGTAATCTGTAAGAAAAAAGGGATTGTTAAAAGAGCAGCACCAACACATAAACAGAGACCCCCTATTTTATTTAGCGATATAGTTTTCATATGATATTCCTTTATAATAGATAATGTTAAGTTTTCACAAAAATAATTATTTTTTGCTGTATTAAAGTCATTCTTTTAATCTGAATCTCAACGGAATTTATCTACGTTAGCCTTATAATCTTAATTATCGTTTCAGAATCCTTTTTATC